>CAESAO010000014.1_pt1 | contig 16390 bp, 17 predicted proteins | sample 7263591 | NCBI WGS metagenome assembly CAESAO01 (sample SAMEA6814056, study PRJEB35770) | uncultured Conexibacteraceae bacterium | biome: Freshwater; feature: Freshwater reservoir; material: water | place: Czech Republic | collected 2017-05-23 | depth 30m m | reverse complement strand
TGCACCGGTTGTAACCAGGCCTGCATCGGCCACTACCACGCAGGCACGGCGATCAACTGTGCGATCAACCCTTGGACCGGGCGTGAAGCAACGCTGCCGCGGCCAACCGAATCGAAGCGGAAGATCGTGATCGTCGGAGGTGGGCCGGCAGGTTGCGCCGCCGTCCGCGCAGCGCCAGGCGCCGACATTGTCCTCTTCGAACGTTCACCTGACGGGCTTGGCGGCCAGTGGCGCCACGCGCTGGCTGGCCCTTCACACGAGCCGATCGCGCGGCTGACGATCGAGAACCTTGAGCGCTGGGCGCAGGGAGCCGACGTTCGACTCGGTGTCGATGTGACGCTCGAGCAGATCATCGCTGAGCAGCCTGACCTGGTCGTGCTGGCAAGCGGTGCGCTCGAGCACCGTCGCCCGTTTAAAGTTTCCCCCGGTGCATCAAAGCTGCTCGACGGATGGGCCGTGCTGGACGGTGCCGAGGTTGAAGGGCCGGTCGTAGTCTGGGAGTGGGGCGGGGACTGGACCGGTTTCATCGCCGCTGAGATGCTCGCCGTCGCTGGCCACGCGGTGCGACTCGCAAGCAGCTCGGCGGCCTTCGGCGAAGGAATGCATCAGTACCAACGCAACCTTTACCTAGGGCGCCTCGATGAGCTTGGCGTTGAGCTCGTCAGCCATGTGGAACCGATCCGCCTCGGCGCCGGTGAATTGCTTGTGCGCAACGTCTTCTCGGAGCGCGAGATGACGCTCGACGGCGTGGGCACATTGGTTGTAGTCGGCGGCCGTGAGCCCTACTTCCCGCTCTACGAGCCGCTCGTCGAAGCTGGCGTAAACGTCGAGCGGGTCGGAGACTCACTCGGCGCACGGACGACTGAAGAGGCCGTCCACGAAGCGACCGTTGCTGCGCTTGCGGGTTGAACGCGGCGATTTGCGGCTGCGAGCGGGCTATGCTGCCCCCACGAGCCGCAAATCACGGGGGTTTGTAAGTGCAGGAGATGGTCATCTACGGAGTTTCGTTCGACATGGTCGGCAAGCAGCCGATCGTCTTGCTGAAGACCGTTGACGGAAACAAGTTTCTGCCGATCTGGATTGGCCACCCCGAGGCGGCAGCGATTCTGATGAAGCTGCAGGGTCAGGCGACGCCGCGGCCGATGACCCACGACCTCGTCGTTGAGATCCTCGACGAACTTGAGACCAACTGCGCGCAGGTCGCGATCACCGAGCTGCGCGACAACACCTTCTTCGCGACGATCACCTTGAAGATCGGCGAGAAAGAGATCGAGATCGATTCCCGCCCCAGCGACGCGTTGGCGTTGGCAGTTCGTTCGGAGTCGCCGATTTTCGCGGCTGAGGACGTGATTGCCGAATCGGCGATTGAGTTCGAGCACGAAGTCGAGGACACCGAGGAGGTCGTTGACCGCTTCAAGGACTTCCTTGATCAAGTTTCGCCTGAGGATTTTGGCGGCGGCGACAGTTAGCGCGCGGCTGCTCGCGGTTGGCGCTGCAGCGTTCTTCCTGATTGCCGTACCGGCCAGCGCGCTTGCCGACGCCCCAGTCCCGCTGACTAGCGACCGGGCCGAGGCGATCGCCGACAAGACGCCGGTCTTCATCGAGCAGCGCCGTGCCCATCGCCCAACGTCGATCAGCGCGATCCGCAAGGCAGGCGGCAGCTGGGAGATCAGCCTGTTCAGCAAGGGCAAGGATCCGAAACAGGTCGCGCTGGCGAAGGTTGCCGCCGACGGAAAGGTGACGGAGGTCTGGGGCGGCTTCCAAGTTGCCTGGTCGATGGCCCGCGGGTACCCCGGCGCCTTCGGTCGTTCGGTGAACTCGCCGTGGATCTGGATCCCGCTCTGTATCGCCTTCTTGCTGCCGTTCTTCGATTGGCGCAATCCGTTCCGCTGGCTTCACTTTGATCTCCTAGCGCTGCTCGGCTTCAGCGTCTCGCTGGCCTTCTTCAATGACGCCAACCTTGGCATCTCGGTTCCGATCAGCAGTGCTCTGCTTGCTTGGCTGGTGATCCGGCTGCTTCTGATCGGACTCCGCCCCGACGCCCGCCCGCCTCCGCTCCGGCTGCTGATCCCTTGGCACTGGCTAGCCGTCATCGGGCTCTTCCTGATCGGCTTCCGGATCGGTCTCAACGTCGTCGACGGCAATGTGATCGACGTCGGTTACGCGGGCGTGATTGGGGCCGACAAGTTCAGCCACGGGCGCGAGATTTATGGCTCCTTCCCGTTCGATAACGGCAGCGGCGACACCTACGGGCCGTTGCTCTACCTGCTCTACGTTCCGTTCGAATGGATCTGGCCCTGGCAGGGAACCTGGGATGACCTGCCTTCGGCCCACGCCGTTGCCGGTTTCGTTGATGTCGCCTGCACCGCACTGCTCTTCCTGATCGGTCGGCGGCTACGCGACAATGCGCTCGGTGTCGTGCTGGCCTATGCGTGGCTGGCGTTTCCGTTCACCGTCTATGTCACGAACTCGGGCAGCAACGACGCGATCCCGGCAGCGCTGATACTGGCAACGATCTGGCTCCACCGTCAGCCGGTTGCCCGCGGCGCGCTGAGCGTCGCCGCCGGGCTGACGAAGTTCGCGCCGCTGGCGCTGTTGCCGCTCTTCGCCGGCGACGGGCTTTGGGATTCGTCGCGACCGCGGTCGGCGCGGCTGAAGGGCCTGGCCGCTTACTGCCTTGGTGCGGTTCTGGTGGTCGGGATCACGGCGGCGATCTTCGCTCCGACGACCGATCTAAAGAGCTTCTGGGACCACACGCTCGGCTACCAGTTTGGCCGCGACGCGCCATTCTCCGTCTGGGGCTTCTACGGTGGTGGCTGGCGCACGGCGCAGAAGGTTGTTCAGGCAGCGACGATCCTGCTGGCGCTCGCCGCCTTCTTCATCCCTCGCCGTCGCAACATCATCACGCTGGCGGCGATGGCGGGGGCGATCATGGCCGCAGTGCAACTCTCCGCCACCTACTGGTTCTACCTCTACCTCGCTTGGGTGATCCCGTTCGCGCTGATTGCCTTCCTCGGCCGCCCGGCGCTTACTGGGCTGCGCGAGGGCTGGCCGGAGCGGCCAGTAGGAGTTGCTCGATCGACTCCGCCCGCCGCGGGCCCTGGCAGCGGATAATCACTGCGTTCAGCCACGGGTCATCCTCCGACGGCTCAAACTGGACGCGCATTCCCGAGACCAGCGAACCAACCGCCAGCTCGCGTTTGACGCCGATGACGCCGCCGCGGGCGCCGGTCATCCCGACATCTGTGATGTACGCCGTACCGCCTGGCAGAACGCGCGCGTCGGCTGTCGGAACATGCGTGTGCGTTCCGACGACGGCGCTGACCTGCCCGTCGAGATGCCAGCCAAGCGCGACCTTCTCGCTTGTTGCTTCAGCATGCATGTCGACAAGGATCTGGTCGGCTCCAGCCTTAACCAACTCTTCAACGGTGCTGTCGGCCGATTGGAAGGCGGGGTGGGCGGGATCGAGGAAGAGGTTGCCGGAGAGGTTGACGACGCCGAGCTTGACGCCCTCCTTCTCGACGATGCAGTGACCGTGGCCGGGCTGTGAGCGCAGGTAGTTGGCCGGGCGCAGGATCGCCTCGTTCTGATCGAGGTAGGGAAGAATCTCGGAGCGGCGATAGGAGTGATTGCCGAGCGTGATCACGTCGACGCCGGCTTCAAAGAGTTCGTCGGCAATCTTTGGCGTAATTCCGAGTCCGCCTGCCACGTTCTCGCCATTGACGACGACGAACGTTGGCTCGTAGCGCTCACGGATCGATGGCAGCAGTGCCAGAAGCGTGCGGCGCCCGCAGCTGCCGACAAGGTCGCCAACGAAGCAGATTGTTGCTTGATCTGAAGCCATCAGGCCAGACTTTCGCAGCTTCGCTCGCGCCCGGTGAGAGCGCCGTCCCTACCATTGGCAGCGATGGCCTTTCCGCTGACCCGAATGCGGCGCCTGCGCCGAACCCCGGCGCTGCGCGAGCTGGTGCGCGAGACGCGCCTGGATGCTGGCGATCTGGTGCTGCCAATCTTCGTCGAAGCGGCGCTCGAAGCGCCGGTCGCTATCGATTCGATGCCCGGCGTCAGCCGCCAACCGGTCAGCGGCGCGCTCTCCGAGGCCGCCGAGTGTCTGGCGCTCGGGATTCCGGCGATGCTCTTCTTCGGCATTCCTGAGCAGAAGGATGCCGACGGATCTGGCGCCTGGGACCCCGAAGGCGGTGTGCAGCAGGCGATCAGCGCGATCAAGGCTGCCCATCCAGACCTTGTCCTGATTGCCGACTGCTGCCTCTGCGAGTACACCGACCACGGTCATTGTGGGCCGCTGAATAATTCACGCGAGGTCGACAACGACGCTGCGCTCGAGCTGCTGGCTCGCACTGCCGTCAGCCAAGCGGCCGCTGGCGCCGACGTAATCGCCCCGAGCGACATGATGGATGGTCGCGTCGGTTTCATCCGCGCCGCGCTCGATGAGGCAGGCTACGAGGAGGTCGCGATCCTTGCCTACAGCGCCAAGTTCGCCTCCGCCTTCTATGGGCCATTCCGCGAGGCGGCAGACGGCGCCCCGGCCTTCGGTGACCGCCGCGGGTATCAGATGGATCCTGCCAATCTGCGCGAGGCAGTCCGCGAGGCTCAGCTTGATCTTGACGAGGGCGCCGACGCGCTGATGGTTAAGCCAGCGATTCCTTACCTCGATGTGATTCGGCGCGTTGCCGATCAAACTGGCGCGCCCGTTGCTGCGTACAACGTAAGTGGCGAGTATGCGATGGTGAAAGCGGCAGCCGCAGTTGGCGCGCTCGATGAACAGACCGCTGTGCTCGAGCTTCTAACTTCGATCCGCCGCGCCGGAGCGGATTTCGTCATTACCTACCACGCTAAGGATGCAGCCCGATGGCTTCAAAAGACGTAGCAGCGACACCCAAGATTCGCAGCCGCAAGGATGGTGCTGCGGTAAAGCTGAGCGACCTCGATCGCAAGCTGCTTGACCTGATGCAGGGCTCGTTTCCGATCGCCGCGCGCCCATACGAGGCCGTCGCGCTGGAGGCAGGGATCAGCGAAGACGAGGTCTTGGCAAGCATCGAGCGACTGCTGAAGGACCGCATCATCCGTCAGGTCACGCCGATCTATGACACTCGCGCGCTCGGCTACGGATCGATGCTCGTCGCGGCCAAGGTCGATCCCGAACACCCTTGGCGCGCCGCCAAGATCGTCAACTCACACCCCGGCGTTTCTCACAACTATCTGCGCAACCATGACTTCAACATGTGGTTCACGCTGGCAGTCGAGCAGGATTCGAAGCTCGGACTGCAGGGCACTCTCGACGTGCTGCAGGAGCTGACCGGCGCTGAGTCAATCCGCCAGCTGCCGACCCTGAAGCTGTTCAAGATTCGGATGGACCTCGAGATGAGCGGCGATACCGACACGCTCTCCAAGCGCGGCGTCGTCGAGGAGCCGGTTGATCTCCAGGCGCAGGATTACGACGACTTCGACCGCGCCGTGATTCGTGCCACCCAGGGCAATCTGCCGGTCGTCAGCGAGCCGTGGGTTGGAGCGGCCGAAGAGCTCGGGATCAGTGTTGACGAACTACTCGCGCACTTGGAAGCGATGAAGCAGCGCGGCCTGCTGCGCCGCGTCGCAGGAATTCTCTACCACCGCCGCGCCGGCTTCTCAGCAAACGGGATGGGCGTCTGGCAAGTCCCGGCCGACAAGATCGCCGAAATCGGCCCGCAGATGGCTGCCTACCGCGGCATCTCGCACTGCTACGAGCGGCCAACGTACGCCGATTGGCCCTACCAGATCTTCACGATGGCGCACGGTCGTTCAAAGGAAGAGTGCGACGCGATCCTTGATGCGATCGCCGATGAGTTCCCGATTGAAGATCGCGCGACGCTCTACTCGAGCACCGAGTTCAAGAAGATTCGGCTGCTCTACTTCACCGACGATTTCCGCAACTGGGAGCGGGAGTACGGCGGCGCCTAGTGAGCGTCTCGCTGCGCGACACGCGCTCCGCTGAGCTTTATGCGCGGGCGGTGCAGTACCTGCCGGGCGGCGTCAACTCTCCCGTGCGGGCGATGCGCTCGATCGGCCGCGACCCGCTCTTCATCGAGCGCGGGTCGGGAGCCGAACTGACCGACGTTGACGGCAACACCTACATCGATTACGTCTGCTCTTGGGGGCCGCTGATCCTCGGCCACGCAGATCCTGAAGTGATCGCGGCGATCACGGCGGCAGCAGCCGACGGGACAACCTTTGGCGCGCCGACCGCGGGCGAGGTTGAAATAGCCGAGCTGGTCTCGCACCGGGTCGGCAGCATTGAGATGCTGCGGATGACCAGCTCCGGGACTGAAGCGGCGATGAGCGCGATCCGTTTGGCGCGCGCCGCGACGGGCCGCGAGAAACTTCTGAAGTTTGCCGGTGCCTACCACGGTCACCTCGACGGGCTCTTGGCCGAAGCCGGCAGCGGCCTTGCGACAGGAGCGATCCCAAGCAGCCCCGGTGTACCGAGCGCGGCTACGGCAGCAACCGTGATCGTGCCTTGGAATGATCCGGAGGCGCTGATTGCTGCGACCGAAGAGCACGAGTTTGCCGCAATCCTTGCCGAGCCGTACCCCGCGAACATGGGACTCGTCCCGCCGGCCGACGGGTTCCTTGAGCTGCTGCGTGAACGAGCAACGGCAACCGGTGCGCTGCTCGTCTTTGACGAAGTGATCAGCGGCTTCCGCGTGGCTTCCGGAGGTGCTCAGGAGTTGACAGGAGTGAATCCCGATCTGACTGTGCTTGGAAAGATCTTCGGAGGCGGGCTGCCTGCGGCTGCGTACGGCGGCTCGCGCAAGCTGATGGAGTTGATCGCGCCGGCTGGCGACGTCTATCAGGCTGGCACGCTGAGCGGCAATCCTCTCGCGGTTGCGGCTGGCCTGGCCACGCTTCGTCGGCTCGATGACGCCGCCTACCTGCGTCTTCAATCGACTACCGAAGCGCTGGCCTCGGGTCTGCGTGACGCTGCCAGAGAGTCGGGAGTACCTGTCTACGTCGCCCACACCACCGGTCTCTGCACGGTCTTCTTCAGCGAACACCCGGTCGTTGACTACGCCTCGGCGCAGCGCTGCGACCTTGAGCTCTACGGCAGCTGGTGCCGCGCGTTGCTGGCGCGCGGCGTCTATCCGCCGCCGTCCCAGTTTGAAACTTGGTTCCCCTCGCTCGCTCATACCCCCGAGCAGATCGCGCAGACAATTGAGGTCGCCACGGCAGCATTCGCGGAGATTGCGTGAGCAGCGAGCAGACGCTGTCCGCGCTCGCTGCCGTCAGCGCTCAGCTCAGCAGCGACGGCGGACTACTTGCCGAGGCTTTGCTTGGGGAGGATCGCGGCCAGCTTGGCGACAGCGACCCGCAGCTCGGTGCGCTGGCGGCAGCTGGCCCGTGCTCGAGTGGCCGTGAGCAGCAGATAGCCGCGGTCGTCGAAGCGGTCTACGAAGGTTTCTTGCTCCACGGCGGCAGCTCGCGAATCCTCAACGCCGGTGACGCTGACCTCAACATCCTCGCCGGCGATCGCCTTTATGCGCTGGGGCTGGCGCAGCTGGCTGCGCTCGGCGATCTCGATTCGGTGGGCGAACTCGCTGACGTGATCGGTATCTGTTCCCAGGCTCGCGCGCTTGACGATGATGCGCTCGCCGCCGCTGCGTGGGAGCATGCTGCGAGCGCGATCGGGTGGGGAGGATCCCCAGCCGGCGAAGAGGCAAAGGCAGCCGTTGCGGCCGATCCGGACGCGGCGTCTGCGGCGCTCACCGACGCGGCGCGGGCGCTTCGAGGCGCTGCCGCGCAAACGAGCTGACCGGGGCGGCTTTCAGGCGGCCGTCGTCGTACTATTGATCGTCGGTAATGTTCAGCCCCGTCGGCTGACTGAGCGCAGCGCACGAAAACCATGGCAGATCGAAAAGAACCCAAGAGCAAATACACCGTAGATCGCAAGACCCCCGGAGCATTCGAGGGGGAGACGGTCACGCGCCGTCGCGCGATGGTGGTTGCTGGCCAGGCAGCAGGCGGTGTTGCTGCCGCAGCGTTCGTGCTGCCAGCGCTCGGTTTCGCGATGGGTCCGATCTTTGAGAAGCAATACCAGCCTTGGCAGCCCGTCGGCAAGGTCGACGAGTTCAATGACGAGAGCTACGTCCCGCGCACGATCACGCTGGTGGAGGGGATCGGCGACGCCGGCAAGTCGACCGTCTACATCCGCAAGTACAACCCGCAGCTGGATACCGAGCCGCGCGACGAATACAACGACTACATCGCGATCTCAACGCTCTGTATGCACCTTGGTTGCCCCGTACGTTTCACGGCCGCCGCACAGCGTTTCATCTGCCCTTGCCATGGTGGCGTCTACGACATCGTCGGCAAGGTCACCGGCGGTCCTCCGGTCCGGCCGCTCGACCGCTTCTACACGCGGCTTGAGAAGGGCTCGGTGCTGGTTGGCCCGCGCTTCTCGGTCAACAGCGAGTTGCGTCGCTTCTCGCCTCGTGACCCGGGCGAGCCGCTCGACGGTGTCGGCCAGTACCTCTACCCGTCGCGACCATCGATGCGCAAGATTCCAGGTACCTAAGCGATGGCCAAGATCAAGCTGCCGGCAACGCCAAGCAACCCGCTGTCGTCGCCTAAGCGGCCAGGCAAGAAGTACGGTCCTTCCGGAGTGATGGGCCACGCGGGCGAGGCCGGCGTCACGGCGGTCGATTGGATCGACGAGCGCACCTCGCTCTCAGGCGGTCTGCGCTGGGCGATGTTCCGCAAGGTTCCGAAGGGGACCAACTGGTTCTACACCCTCGGCTCGGCAACGATGTTCGCCTTCCTCTCGCAGGCTGTCACGGGCGTCTTCCTCGCGATGTACTACGACCCCTCGGCGACGCGCGCCTACGAGTCGATCCAGTACATCAACAACGACGTCTTCCTTGGTGAATTTGTCCACGGCATGCACCGCTGGGGATCGTCGGTCATGGTGATTCTCATCTTCCTGCACATGGGACGCACGTTCTTCTTTGGTGCTTACAAGTATCCGCGCGAGCTGAACTGGGTGATCGGCGTGGCGCTGCTGGTGATGACGATGACGATGTCCTTCAGCGGATACTTGCTGCCGTTTGATCAGCGCTCCTACTGGGCAACGATCGTTGGCGTCAACATCAACGGCACCGGCCCGCTGGTCGGTCCCTACCTCTCCGAGTTCCTCCGCGCCGGCCCCTACTTCGGAGCCACGACGCTCTCGCGCTTCTACGCGATCCACATGTTGATGGTCCCGGGCGCAATTGCTGCGCTGATGGGCTTCCATCTCTACCTCGTCGCCAAGCTCGGAACAACGGCGCCACCTTGGATCAAGGCCAAGCCGCCTGAAGAGCTGCGCGAAGAGAAGGTCACGGTCGACCCATGAACAAGGAACAAAAAGAGCAGTACCTGCGCGACTACGGCACGCTGAAGAGTCAGGGCAAGCCGTTCTTCCCTTATGCCGTCGCCAAGGACAGCGCGATGGCGATCGTCGTGATGGCCGTGATCATCGCGATGTCGATTGTTCTCGGCGCCGAGCTCGGCCCGAAGGCCGACCCAACCTCAACGACTTACACGCCACGCCCCGAGTGGTACTTCTTCTTCCTCTTTGAGCTGCTGCGCGTGATTAAGCCGCCGGCGCTGGTGCCGCTGGCAACGATCGGCGTACCAACGATCTGCCTGATCCTGCTCTTCCTGCTCCCGTTCTACGACCGTGGCCCGGAGCGCCGCCCGGAGCGCCGCCCAATCGCGACGACGGCCGGGATCTTCGTTGTCTGCGCGATCGGCTACCTGACCTACCTTGGCGCCGCGGCGGGGCCTCCGACGCAGATCGACATTCCGGTGCCGGCAAATGTCTCTTCACAGGGTCCTGAGGCTGTTGCGAACTTTGAGGCGGGCAGCCAGGTCGTCGCCCAATCCGGCTGCGCCGCGTGCCATAAGTTTGGTGAGAACGGCAACTCGGGGCCAGGGCCGTCGCTGACGAAGATCGGTGCCCGTCTGCCTGCACAGGCGATCCAACGGACGCTGTTGAACCCGAGCGCACCGATGCCGTCGTTCTCGGCGCTGAGCGAGGAGTCGCCAACGCAGTTCGCTCAGATGGTCGGCTTCCTCGCCGCGCTGAAGTAGCGAGCTTACGATGGCCGACGGCAGCGCCAGCGGCACGCTTGAGGAACCGCAGGTTGAGGCGATGTTCGACCGTATCGCCGGCGTCTACGACCTGATGAACTCGCTGATGACGGCCGGGTTGCACCATCGCTGGCGCCGTCGTGCAGTCGATCTCGCACGGGTCGGCCTTGGCGACAGTGTGCTTGACGTGGCCAGTGGCACCGGCGACCTTGCGATTGAGCTGGCCGCGCGCGTCGGCAGCGGCGGCAGCGTGATCGGCTCCGACTTCTCCGAGCAGATGCTCGATCGCGCGCGGGTCAAGGCGCCGCAGCTGACCTGGCAGCAAGCCAACGCGCTCGACCTTCCTTACGAGAGCGACCGCTTCGACGCCGTCACGGTTGGCTTTGGCGCACGAAACTTCTCTGACCTCGACCGTGGGTTGGCCGAGATGGTCCGCGTAACGCGCCCTGGCGGCCGCGTCGTCGTGCTCGAAATCACCACTCCGACTCGGGCTCCGCTCTCGACCTTCTTCCGCCTCTGGTTCGACCGGCTCGTGCCTCTAATCGGCCGCTTCGCCGGTGATCCCGATGCCTACAGCTACCTACCGAGCTCGGTTCGCCGCTTCCCCGACGCGCGGACGCTCGCCGGCCGCCTCTCGGCCGCCGGCCTTAGCGACGTTGCCTACCTGCTGACGGCGGGCGGAATCATCGCGATCCATTCGGGGACCAAGCCCGACGCCTGATGGACGACGCGACGCCGCAGACCGGCGAGCTGGTCGTCGCCGGCGGTGAGCACATCCCGCCGCTGCTGAGGGCAATCGAGCAGCGGCTGCGGGCTGAGGCGGTTGGCTATGGCGCTCCGCTCGCGCAGTACGGCGAGGCGACGATCGCTGCAGGCGGCAAGCGCCTGCGACCGCTGCTGTTGCTGCTCTGCGCCGGGCCGCCCGCGAACGAGCTGCAGAGCGAAGCGCTTGTGCGCGCAGGCGCAGCGATTGAGCTGGTTCACAGCGCGACGCTGGTCCACGATGATGTTCTCGACGAGGCCGACCTGCGCCGAGGCAAGCCGACGATCGTTTCGCTGGCCGGCCGCGAAGCTGCGGTCGCGACCGGCGATCTGCTCTTTGCGCGCGCCTTTGCGACGATCACCGAGAGCGGCAATCCGCGCTCGGTCGAGCTGCTAAGCGACGCCTGCTCGGCGTTGGCGCGCGGCGAGCTGCTGCAGCGCGCCGATGGCTGGAACACGGAGATCGGCCGCGATCGCTACCTCCAGCGTTGCGAGCTCAAGACTGCGCGGCTGTTTGAGGCAGCCTGCGCGATCGGAACCAACGTTGCCGGTCAGCCACCTGAGCTTGCCCCTTTCGGCCGCGCGATCGGGATCGCCTTTCAGGTGCTCGACGACGTACTCGACGTCAGTGGCCCGGCAGAGCGCACCGGCAAGCAGCGTGGGACCGATCTGCTTGACGGGACTGTGACTCTGCCGCTGATCATCGCGCGCGAGATCGACCCTACGATCGAGCGACTCGAGCTGCGCGGGATCGACTCGGCCGCGGCGGCGGAATCGCTATGCGACCGGATCGCAGCGAGTGGGGCGCTCGAGCAGGCGCGCGCCTTTGCGCTGAAACTCGTCGACGACGCCAAGTTGGGACTGCCGGCCGAGCTTGACGATCGTCGCCGCCAGTCGCTTGAGCTGGTAGCTGACAGCGTCGTCGCGCGCTACAGCTAGTCCCGTCCGACGCTAGAAGTCTTCGGGCAGGAGGTGGTTGTTACTAAGCGCGAACCGGAGCCTCTGAACGTCTCGCTCGGCGTTCTCTTCGGCGAGCTTCGTCAACGTCAATTCGAGCGCATCAGCGCCACGCTGGTGGGCGCGGTCGCAACCCTCGGCGACGTCATCCTCGACGATCGTCGTGCATCGCGCTTCGCAGTTGGGGCAGCGCAGCTCGATCTTCCAGCGGCTTGGGCCGTAGCCGTCCCATTCGACAGGCTGAACCGTGTCGCAGCCGCACTCCCCGCAGTTGAGCAGCGCGTCGACGCTCTCCTGAAGCTCGGCCTCGAACTCGTTGATTGCCAGCCCCTGATCAGAGAGTGAGACGGCTGCGCCATCGAGGTAGCTGATCTCAACCTGACGGCCCGATGGAAGGCGGACGGTTCGGATCTCGCTCTTGGGTTGCTCGGAATCTCGCATTGGCCTAAGTCTGGTCGCTCTCTCTTGCGTTGTTCTGAGAGCTGAAACACGGAGCGCGCCAGAAAGGTGCGCAAAGCTGCACGAGATCCTCACTACCTAGGTACGATGTATCGATGCCTTCTATTGGCCCCTTGGAAATCGGCGTAGTCCTGCTGATCGTGCTGTTGATCGTCGGCCCGAAGAAGCTGCCTGGACTAGGCCGCAACCTTGGCACCGGGATGCGCGAGTTCAAGGATTCGATCACCAGCCGCGGTGGCGACGATTCGGAGGAAGAGCCAGCAAAGATCGACGCTGCGGCTGCTGTTGAGGCGTCGCCAGCCGAGCAGAGCGCCGCGCCCGAGAAGCAGCCGCGCGGCGACGCTTAGGCTTCGCCATGCCGGCCGTCCGGCCGATCGGCCACGAAGAACGGATCAGCATCGTCGACCACCTCGACGAGCTGCGTTCACGGCTGATCGTCTGCATCATCATCCTCGCCGGCTGTTTTTCCGTCTGCTACTGGCAGAACCACGCGATCCTGCAGATCGTCAATCAGCCGCTTGCCGATGCCCAGCGCTCCGGCGGGCAGGATTCTCTACAGCAGGGCCAGCGCTTCGATACGGCACTGGGCGTTGTCCTGAGGCAGCTGACGCCTGCGCTTGCGAGCACAAGGCAGTCGCTCGACTCGCTCGCCGCCGAGCCTGGCGTGAGCGCAGCAGCGAAGCTGGAGGCGGCGCGGGCCAGTGCGCAGCTCGCTAAGGCCTCGGCCGCGACGGCGCTGGCAACGAAGGTTGTACCGACAGACCGTGGTCGCAGACCGCTGACGCTTGGCGTCGCCGAGCCGTTCGTCGCGACCTTTACGGTCGCGGCCTACGCCGCTCTCTTGCTCGCCTTGCCGTTCATTCTCTGGCAGATCTACGCCTTCGTTTTGCCGGCCTTCGATCCGAAGGAACGGAAGCTCGTGATTCCGATGATGGCGCTGATCCCGGTTCTCTTTGCGGCCGGCGTTCTGTTCGGCTATTACGGAGCGTTACCGAGAGCGGTCAACTTTCTTCAGAACTACAACAGCGGCGAATTCGACATTCAGATACAGGCGCGCGACTACTACCGCTTTGTGGTGCTCTTCCTGGCCCTGATGGGGCTTGTCTTCCAGATCCCGGTCGGGGTGCTGGTCCTAACGCGCACCGGCGTCGTGGACGCGAAGACGCTTTGGAAGCGCCAGGGCTACGTGATCCTCGGTATTTCGGTCGTCGCCGCTGTCGCTACGCCAACTCCTGACCCGGTGACGATGCTGGTAACGATGCTGCCGCTGATCCTGCTCTACGAGCTAAGTATCGGCCTCGCTTACATCTTCAGACCGCGCTCAGGCACGATCGCCAGCCGCTGGGAAGACTGGTGGGATGAGGACGACGAGCAGGAAGTCCTTGCAGCAGATATCGCTGGCGAAGATGGTGCTGACGCCGAGCACGACCAGACCCCCGTATCCTGAAGAGATGCTTTTCGATCTTCGAGGAAAAGGCCGTCGCCGGACGGTCAAGATTGTCTACGGCGGCCTCGCGCTGCTGATTGGCCTCGGCCTCGTTGCGTTCGGGATCGGTGGCGCAACCTCTGGCGGCCTCGTTGACGCAATCGGTGGTTCGGGCAGCGGATCCAACACCAGCGTCTACAGCGACCAAGCCAAGGCGCTCTCGAAGAAGGTTGCCGCCGATCCGAAAGATGAGGCTTCGTGGGCAGCGCTGACGAAGGCTCAGATCCAGCAGGCCTCGATCATCGGCTACGACCAGAACACGCAGAGCTTCAATGCCGCCGGCAAGGCCGCGTTGGCGAAGGGCGCCGCGAGCTGGGAGAGCTACCTCGCACTCAATCCAAAGAAGCCCGATGACCGCGTGGCTTCGCTGATGATCAATGCTTACGGCCCAGGCGGGCTGAACCAGCCGGCCAAGTCGGCCGGCGCCCTGAAGGTCGTAATTGAGAGCCGTGGCCCCAGCGCAGCGCTCTACTCGCAACTCGCCGTCCTCACCTACCTCGCCGGCGAGAAGCGCGAGAGCGAGATCGCCGAGCAGCGCGCGCTTGAGCTGACGCCGGCCAACAAGCGCAAACTGGTCGCCGCGCAGCTTGCAACGCAGCGGACTCAGATCGACAGCGCACAGGCTCAGGCTGCCCAGCAGAAGTCGCAGGGCACGCCAGGGCTCGGTGGCTAGCGGCTAAACTTCGCGCCCGGTACGCCCCTGTAGCTCAACTGGCAGAGCAGCGGACTCTTAATCCGAAGGTTCCAGGTTCGATTCCTGGCGGGGGCATAGGTCTTGTGCCCGGTGGTGTGGCAGAATCAGCGCGATGCTTGCCTCCCTTAACGGTCAAATCCTCGAAGCTGAAGAAGCGCTTGTGCCCGCCAACGATGTTGGCCTCTTGCGCGGCGATGGGGTCTTCGAAGTAATCCGCGTCTACAACGGCGTCCCGTTCGCGCTCGAGGAGCACTTCGAACGGATGGAGCGCTCGGCGACGAAGCTGATGATCACGTTCGATCGTGCGGCGATTGAAGCCGACACGGCGGCATTGCTTGAAGCCGCCCCCGGCCATGACGGCTGCCTTCGGCTTGTCTCGACCGGCGCCGGTACAAGGCTCGGCTTCATTGAGGCCCTGCCGCCGATCCCGCCATCGATCACGCTGACAACGCTGCCCTACTCGTCAACGATTCTGCTCGACGGGATCAAATCGCTTTCCTACGCGGCCAACATGTTGGCGACACGGATTGCTGTCGACCGCGGCGCCAGCGAGGCGTTGCTGGTGACGGAGAGCGGAACGGTGCTCGAAGGCCCGAGGCAGAGCTTCGTCGCTTCGCTCGACGGCGAGCGGCTTGTCACGCCGCCGCTTAGTGACCGTGTGCTTGATTCGATTACGCGCCGCGTGCTGCTCGGCACCGGCCTGGTCGAGGAAGAATCGATCAGCGTTGACCAGATTCCGCAGATCAAGGAGGCATTCCTCGCCTCGACGCTTCGAGAGGTGCACCCGGTTTCAGCGATCGATGATCACCAGATCGAGGCACCGGGCCCGCTGTCGGCTGCCGTCGACAAGGTTCTGCGGGCGACGATCGCCGAGGCGGTCGGTCAACCGGCGTGAAGCTCGTAACGGTAATCGGCAACCGTCCGCAGTTCATCAAGGCCGCTGCAGTCTCCGGCCCGCTGCGCGCCGAGCACGAGGAGGTGCTGGTCCATACCGGTCAGCACTACGACGATGAGCTTTCGACGATCTTCATCGATGAACTTGGGATGCCTCGGCCGGAGATCGAGCTGGAGATCTCGGGAGGCAGCAACAGCGAGCAGACTGCGCGGATGATCGCTGCGCTGGCGCCGCTTCTGGCAGAGCAGCAGCCGGACGCAGTTCTCGTCTACGGCGACACCAACTCGACACTGGCCGGTGCACTTACGGCCGCCCAAGCGAATATTCCCGTCGTCCACGTCGAGGCCGGGATGCGCTCCTTCGACCGCACGATGCCGGAGGAGCTGAACCGAATCTTGACCGACCACTGCTCCGAGCTGCTGCTCTGCCCGTCGCAGGTTGCACTGGCGAATCTTCAGAACGAAGGGCTTGGAACCCGCGCGCTGCTGGTCGGGGATGTGATGGTCGATGTCGCCGAGCTGATGCGACCACGCGCAGCGGCCAACGTTGCGGCGCTGGAGGCGGCTGGGGTTGAGCCTGGCGGCTATCTGTTGGCAACTGCACACCGCGCCGCCAACGTCGACGATCCGGCGCGGCTTGCGCTGCTTGTCAAGCTGCTGCTCGCAGTTCCCGGACCGGTCGTAATGCCGCTCCATCCACGCACGCGCGCGCGCCTTGAACAGACCGGCTTGCTGACCGAGTTGGAGCAGGGTGACGTGCGGCTGCTTGCCCCGCTCGGCTACCTCGACTTCACGGCGCTGCTACTAAACGCGCGTGCCGTCTTGACCGACTCCGGCGGCGCCCAGAAGGAGGCCTACCTGGCGGCTGTGCCGTGCGTCACGATGCGTGACACGACGGAGTGGACTGAGACCGTCCACTCCGGTTGGAATTCGCTCGTTGATCTTGACGCCGATGCTGCGATCGCGGCGCTGCAAGTTGAACCGTCGGGAGAACGCCCCGATTGTTACGGCGA
>CAESAO010000013.1_pt1 | contig 16764 bp, 14 predicted proteins | sample 7263591 | NCBI WGS metagenome assembly CAESAO01 (sample SAMEA6814056, study PRJEB35770) | uncultured Conexibacteraceae bacterium | biome: Freshwater; feature: Freshwater reservoir; material: water | place: Czech Republic | collected 2017-05-23 | depth 30m m | reverse complement strand
TCGTCGCTGATCTTCGTGTCCGCTGCCAATGGCCGCGGTGAGCGGTCGCGGCGCGGCGCCCTCTCGCTGGCATCGGTTCGTGCTGCCCGCGGACGGCTACGACCCGAAGCCTGGTCGAAGCCGGTCGCGATAACCGTCACGCGGACCTCCTCGCCCATCGACTCGTCGAGTACGGCGCCAAAGATGATGTTGGCGTTCTTGTCGGCGGCCGAATGAACGATCTCTGCGGCGTCGTTGACTTCGAACAGACCCAGTTCGCTGCCGCCGGTGATGTTCAGCAAGATGCCGGTCGCACCTTCGATCGTGTCCTCCAGCAGCGGGCTCTCAATGGCCGCCTTCGCCGCATCGACCGCGCGGGTCTCGCCTGTCGAAGCGCCGATCCCCATCATCGCCGAGCCGGCATCGGACATCACAGTCCGAACGTCGGCGAAGTCGAGGTTGATCAGACCAGGGATCGTGATCAGGTCGGTGATGCCCTGAACGCCCTGTCGCAGAACGTTGTCGGCCTCACGGAAGGCTTCAAGCACGGTCGTACGCTTCTCAACCGTTGCCAGCAGACGCTCGTTGGGGATCACGATCAACGTGTCAACGACTTCGCGCAGGCGAGCGATGCCCTCGTCGGCAGCGCGCATCCGCTGCGCGCCTTCGAATTCAAACGGGCGGGTTACGACGCCGACGGTGAGTGCGCCGATTTCAGCTTTGGCGATCTCAGCGATCACCGGGGCAGCGCCGGTTCCGGTGCCGCCGCCTTCGCCAGCAGTGACGAAGACCATGTCGGCGCCCTTGAGCGCCTCCTTGATGTCGTCGCGTGATTCGGCAGCCGCGCCGAAGCCGACCTGAGGGTCTGCGCCAGCACCGAGCCCACGGGTCAGTTCGTGCCCGATATTCAGCTTGATGTCGGCATCGCATGCGTCTAGCGCCTGCGAGTCGGTGTTGGTCGCGATGAACTCGACGCCGCGAAGGCCTGCGTCAACCATCCGGTTGACGGCATTGGTTCCTCCGCCGCCGACTCCGACGACCTTGATCACTGCGAGATAGCTACCGGCTTGATAGTCAGTCATGAGATCTTGTCCGACCCTCGATTTATTGTTGAACTGTTTCGGCGTCAGTTACTGCCGACGAACGCCACCACCGTGGCAGCGATAAGTGTCCTTGTCAACGACAGTCTAGAGAAGCAAGCTCTATTGCAACGTAAATCCCTCAACTTCGAGTCGAGGGTTTTGCCCTGAATAACCCTTACCTTCTACTTTAGAGTCGGTTCCGATCATTGCGCTGGAGTTTGGGCGGAATCTGCCGTCGCAAGCATCCCCGACGCAGGCCTCTCGGGAATCGAGACGTCGATGTAGCCGGCCCCTGCCGATTGTGGATCCTTTAGAACACGACTGGCGGCAACCCACTTGGCCTTCAGCCGCTCGCCGTCGCCAAAGCGCAGCAGCGGCCCCGCGCGCAGCGTGGCGGTCAACCCTTCGGGGCCAGAGGTGACCTGCGTGAGTTCGCTGCGAAGTTGCCTTGGGGCGAGGGCCGCCAGTGCCACCTCACTCGCAGTCGTGCGGTCGACGACGCGGCTGCCGCTCACGAGGCTGGAGACCGAGATCACAGGAAGCCCGCTGCTGGGGATACCGCCGAGAATTACTCCATCTGCCGCGACAGCTGTCGTTCCGCCAGGAGCAACCAGAGCCGCAACCGGTTCGCGTTCATGGACGACGATCATCATCCCGTGCGGGAACTTGGTCGTCACGCTGATGCTCTTGACCAAGGGAAAGCGAACGACAGCTTCGCTCAGCGCGGCACGATCTACGTTCAGGGTCGTCATCTGCTGGGCACTCCCCGTGAGAGCCGACCGAACCGCAGGCGCACCGAGTCCACTTGCGCCCGTCACGGTCACGTTCTCAACTGCAACGAGCGACGAGTCGCGGAGCCAAACCCACCCTCCGCATAACACCGCGGCGGCCACCAGCAGGGATACCACGAGCGTCAGCGAGGGTCGGCGAATCCGCGGCATCGCGGCTAGACGTGGTCCGCGCGGCAGCGCGTTAGGCCAGCTGGGCATCAGGCCTCTTTTCGCGCGCGAACGCGGCTTTCCTGCTTTCTCAGCTGCTCGGCTCAACGGCGAGATCTTCGCCGAGCGTGCGGACGTCCCCGGCCCCAAGAATCAAGCAGACGTCGCCGGCGCGCAAGAGTCGATTCAGCTGCTCGCGGGCACTGTCGAAATCGGGCAGCCAAAGCACCTCGCGACCCGCGCCGGAGTCGGCCGCGGCAGCCGCTATCAGCCGTCCATCCACGCCAGGGAAATCTTCGGCTCGCTCGCGTGCCTTGTAGACATCTAAGACGCAGATAAGGTCCGCTCCGCTAAGCGCGCGACCGAAGTCGCCAGCTAGCCGTTCAGTACGCGAATAGAGGTGCGGCTGGAATACAGCAACCAGCCTTTCTGGTTGGAGCGTTCGCGCCGCAGCGATAGTCGCCGCGACCTCTGTCGGGTGATGGGCGTAGTCGTCGATGATCAGCGCACCCGTCCTGCTCTGCCCAAGCCGCTCGAAGCGGCGCCCGGCTCCCGCGAACGATGCGACCGCGGTTGCGGCGTCGGGCGCTGGAACGCCAGCAAGAAGAGCGGCCTCAAGTGCTGCGACGGCGTTGGCGGCATTGTGAGCACCTGGCACGTTCAGCTTGACCTGCTGGCCGCGCCATTCAAACCGTGACCCGCCCGGGAGCAGTTCGAGCGATTCGACCGAGAACGGCGATACGGCTCGATCGCCGCGCAACTCGAGCAGATCAGAACGGTTTGGGAGAACCGCTTGGTCGGGACCTTCAAGGAAGCTGCGAAAGACCTCACGCAGCTCCGCCAACGAGCCGTAGGTCGCGTGATGGTCCAGCTCAATATTCGTCACTACCGCCACCTCGACATTGAGCGACAGCATCGAGCGGTCCGACTCGTCGGCTTCAACCACGAGCCACTCGCCGCTTCCCCAAGCCGCGTTCCGCCCGGTGCTGCGCAGCTCGCCGCCAATCAGGTATCCGGGATCGAAGCCGCAGTCGATCAGGATCTGCGCGACCATGCTCGTCGTCGTCGTCTTCCCATGCGCACCGGCGACGGCGATAGTGCGCCGCAGCGCCGTCAGCTCCGAGAGCAGCTCCGCTCTCTCCATGACGCGAAACCCGCGCTCGCGCGCGGCGACAAGCTCCGGGTTGTCATCAGGGATCGCCGTCGAGCGGACGACTTCGACCGATTCACCGTCGGGAAGTTGCGCTGCGAGATGACCGCCGTAGACAGTCAATCCCCGCTCCCTCAAAGACTCAAGAACCGCTGATTCGGCTGCGTCGCTGCCGCTGACGTTCGCTCCGAGCTCGGCGGCAACTGTCGCCCAGCCGCTCATCCCAGCTCCGCCTATGCCAACGAAGTGGAGCGTTCGTGAGTTCCACTCGCCGGATGCCGTCATCGCCCTGAACCCGCTGTGCGCAACTCGTGTGCGACCGATGCGGTCGCTTCTGGGCGCGCGATCGACGCCGAAGACTCGGCCATGCCCGCGAGCAGTCGCGGGTTGCTGATCATCCGGTCGACCTCACTTGCCAAGAGTTGGCCGCTCAGCCTCTCGTCTGCGATCACGACAGCCCCGCCAGCCTCTTCCATCCAGCGCGCGTTGCCGGCCTGGTGGTCGGCGGCCGCGTGCGGATAGGGAATCAGAATTGCAGGCCTACCCGCAGCGGCAATCTCGAAGACCGAGCCACCGGACCGCGAAACGACCAGGTCGGCCGCGAGCAGTGCATCCGAGAACGATTCGATGAATCCGAAGAGCTGGTAGTTCGCGCCGCGCGGCCTCTCCTGCAGGCTGGCCAGGTCGCGCTCTCCGGCGGCGTGGATCACGCGCAAGTCCGACTGCGGGCCGAATGCTTCGAGAGCCGCCTCGTTGATCGATCGAGCGCCGAGAGAGCCACCAACTACGACCACAACGCGATCCTCGGCGCCGAGGCCGAAGCGAGCGCGCGCAGCAAGGCGGTCGCCCGCCGGCGGCGGGATCGGTCGCCCCGTCACGACATAGCGCTCCCCACCCCGTCCTTCGAGCGGAAAGGCGAGACAGACACGGCGGGCGAACGGTGCCAGCAGTCGATTCGTTAGCCCAAAGTGTGAGTCGGCCTCGGTCAGAACCAGAGGGACGCGCCGCAGCACAGCCGCAGCGCCAACCGGCCCGGCTACATAGCCGCCCCCACCGAGGACGGCCGCGGGTCGCAGCGCGCCGATGATCTTCCAAGCCTTGAAGGTGGCGGCCGCCGCTCGGGCCAGCGCGCGCAGAGCGCGCAAGGGATTCTTACGGTCGAGCCCTTCGATCTGGAGCTGCTCGAATTCGTAGCCAGCCCTTGGCACCAGCTCAGCTTCGGCTCGGTCTCCTCCAATGAAGACTACGCGCGCGCCGTCAGTGCGCAGCGCGTCGGCGACTGCGAGTGCTGGCACTACGTGGCCGGCGGTCCCGCCGGCTGCGATCAGGTAGGTCGTCGACATGTTCGTCCTCGGATCCTCTCGCATCGGGCTCGGCCTTGGCCGCCCGGGCGTTCGCGGAGCCGCCTCGGGCGATGTTCAGCAACAGTCCGACGGCGATCAGCAAGGTGACCAGGCTGGTCGATCCGTAGGAAAGAAATGGCAGCGGCACTCCTGTAAGTGGCGCAATTCCAAGCACCGCAAAGAGGTTCAGCAGCGCCTGGCAGATGATCATCGAGGTTAGGCCGGCAGCGAGCAGCTTGGCGTAGCGTCCACTGGCTGCCTTCGCAATCCGAAGCCCAGCCCAGGCGACCAGGACGTACAGCAGCAGCAGTCCGCAGAGGCCGAGAATGCCGAGTTCTTCACCAATGATCGCGAGGATGAAATCGGTATGGGCCTCCGGCAGGTAGAAGATCTTCTGAACCGATTGACCAAGCCCCCGTCCAAAGATTCCGCCTGAGCCGATCGCGATCTGCCCTTGCACTGCCTGAAATCCAATGTCGCTGGCATGGTCCCAAGGGTTGAGGAACGAAGTGAGGCGAGCGCGGCGGTAAGGAGCGCTGAGTGAATAGAGCAACACCAGCACGGCTCCGACGCCTGCGTAGCCAGCCAGCCAGCGCAGTCGGATCCCGGCAGCGACCAACATCGCTGCGCAGGTGAACGCGACCACGAGAGCCGTCCCTAGATCGGGCTGCGTCGCTACCAGAACGATCGCTGCTCCGATGACGAGTGCCAGCGGCAGCAGCTCGCCCGACCGCTTGAAGCCGCGAGGGCGGTCAGCCAGGAATCGCGCGGTGTAGAGCACAAGCGCAAGTTTGGCCAATTCGCTTGGCTGGAATTGGAATGCGCCAAACCCAATCCAGCGTTGTGCACCATTGACGGAGACGCCGATTCCGGGCAGTTTGACCGCGACCAACAAGATCAGCGCTATTGCCAGCAGCGGGCCGGTCAGCGCCATCAGCTTCTTGAGCGGGAATCGCGTGGCGAGGGTTAGCCCGATGAAGCCGAGCGCTGCGAATATGAGATATCGGATCAGCAGCCCTGAGCCGTCTCCATTGCCGGCGACTACCGAGATGGCAGACGAGGCGCTGTAAACCATCACCGCGCCGAAGGCGACGAGGCAGAAGACCGCAGTTAGGAGAACGTCTTCCTCAATCGAGCGAGAGCGGGCGGTCGCTCGGGCCGCTGGCGGGTTCTGCGCAGCTGCGTTCGCACGGGCCATTGTGATTCTTCTTCGGCCCCTTTGCGAGAACTCCTTCAAGCGAATTTCAAGAGGCGGAAAAGCCCGGCAATGACTGAATATTGCGGCGAAACTCGTCGCCTCGCTCTTCGAACCCACCGGGGAACTGGTCGAAGCTGGCGCAGGCCGGCGAAAGCAGCACAACCTCACCCTCCGTGGCGGCATCATGGGCGGCCTCGACGGCAGCGTCCAGGCCCTCACAGTGTTGGGTTTCGACCTGCCCCGCAAAAGCTTCCGCTATCAGGTGGGCGTCTTCTCCGATCAGAAACGCACGCCTGACGCTCGCCGCAGCCGCGTCGGCAAGTACTGAGAATTCCTGCCCCTTGGCCTGCCCGCCGGCAATCAGCAGGATCGGCTGGGCAAACGCCGCCAACGCAACAACCGACGATGCGGCATTGGTTGCCTTCGAATCGTTTACCCAGAGAACACCGCCGCTGGTTCCGAGCTCCTCAAGTCGATGTTCGACGCCAGCGAACGACTTCAGAGCTGAGATCACGGCTCCCGGCTCAATCCCTGCACTGAGAGCCGCAGCGGCGGCGCAGAGAGCGTTCTCAAGGTTGTGGGCGCCACGTAGGCGCACCTCACTGGCTGGCAGCAGCGGCTCACCAAGCCAGCAGATCATCCCGTCGCGCAGCTCAAGATCGGCCTGACCAGCGGACCCTACGCCGACGACTGCTCTCTTCGCTTTCCCGCCAGCAAGCGCGAGCATCGATGCGGGTCCGACAGCAACATCCTCAGAGTCCTGAAAGGCAAAGAGTTGAAGCTTCGCGAGTCGATAGGCCTCGAAGTCGCCATGGCGATCGAGGTGGTCGGGCTCGATGTTGAGCAGCACGGCGACCTCGGGGTCGAAGGCGACCGAATCCTCGAGCTGAAAAGAGCTGGCTTCGCAGATGACGGTCGTCTCGGGCCCGACTTCACCGACGAGCGAGCTGACGGCCGTGCCGACGTTGCCGGCGACAGCGACTGGCCTGCCTGCTGCCCGCCAGATCTCAGCCAGCAGCTCGACGGTCGTCGTCTTGCCGTTCGTTCCCGTGACAGCGACAAACGGCGACTCCAACATGCGCCAGCCCAACTCCAATTCACTGTAGATCGGCACTCCTGCGGCCCGAGCGGCGACCAGCACCGCTGCTTCGTTGGGGACGCCTGGGCTGCGGACGATGGCGCGAGCCCGTTCCAACTCCTCCACCCCGTCGCTTCCGACTGCGATTTCGATTCCCAAATGGCGCAGTTCGTCCGCCTGCTGCGGCTCTCCGATGTCGACCCCGATCACCGGCTCGCCGCGCGCCCAGAGCGCCCGGGCACAAGCAGCGCCGGAACGCTCAAGGCCAACAACGAGCCAAGGCCCGGGAGGAATTGGGGGGCGACGCTCAGCAGCCATGAGCCCAACGATACGCGGCGACCTAGGTGATGTTGGCTTGGTAGAGCGTGAAACCGATCGCCGAACAGACGGTGGCGATGATCCAGAAGCGAAGGATGATCCTCGTCTCAGACCAACCACGCATCTCAAAGTGGTGGTGAATTGGCGCCATCAAGAAGACCCGCTTTCGGAAGCTCTGGAAGGCGAAGACTTGGATGATCACGCTCAGGGCCTCGATCACGAAGATGCCCCCGATCAAGACAAGGAGCAGCATCGTGTCGGTCATCACGGCCATCGCTCCGATCGCGCCACCGAGCCCCAGAGACCCGGTGTCACCCATGAAGATCGTTGCCGGGAACGCGTTGAACCAAAGGAAGCCAACGCATGCACCGACTATGCACGCGCTCAGCAAGGCAAGATCGCGGTCGCCTGTCGTGATGAATGTGATCGCGACGTAGGCCAACATCACGATCGCGACGCAGCCGGCGGCCAGCCCGTCAAGCCCGTCGCTGAGATTGACGGCGTTCGTCGAACCGGCGATTACGAGGAAGACGACGACCGGGAAGAAGAGCCCGAGATCAACGCTGACATCGACAAAACGGAGTTGGATCGTCGTCGAGAGACCGGCCTTGTGCGTTGCAACCCACCACAGCGCAACTGAGATCAGCAGCAGCACGAGCATCTTCGTGCGGCCTCTCAGCCCGAGCGAGCGGCGGCGAACAATCTTCGAATAGTCGTCGGCGAAACCGAGCAGCGCGCACGCCACAGCCGTCCCGAAGACTGCGACCGCGCGCCAGTCGTAGTCGGAGAGAACAAGGAAAGGAACTGCAATCGACGTGAAGATCAGTACGCCACCCATCGTTGGGGTGCCGGCCTTTGCGTGATGGCCGGCAGGGCCCTCATCGCGGATCTGCTGACCAAATTCCCGGCCCCGTAGATAGCTGATCAGGCGTGGAGCGGCAAAGACGCAGATCAACAGCGCACAGGTCCCGCCGATCAGAACCTCGCCCATCAGTCAGCTCCTCCTGCAGCTGGTGGCAGCACTTCGCAGAGCGCCTCAGCCACGACCTCAAGCCCGACACCGCGAGAGCCCTTGACCAGGACAGTGTCTCCCGGTTCGACGATCGATGCGATCTGAGATGCGGCATGTTGCGCGTCCTCAAGCGAGTAGAGATCCTCGCCGCCGAATGGAGGACCGGCATCGCGGGCCATCTCCCCCACTGTCACCAGAACGTCGATCCCGACCTCCTTCGCATGCGCCCCCAGCTCGGCGTGAAAGCGGCGCTGATCGGGTCCGAGCTCCCTCATGTCGCCGAGCACGGCGACGCTGCGGCCGGAGGCCGATTCGGCGAGATCGTTGAGCGCGGCTCGCATTGACATCGGATTTGCGTTGTAACAGTCGTTGATGACGACGACATTGTCCTCTAGCAGCAGGCGTTGGCCCCTGAGCTTCGACAATTCGACCTCAATTCGGCCACTCGGCTCAACGCCCAGCGCGCGGACCGCCGCCAACGCCGCCAGCGCGTTGCTGCGCATGTGTGCTGACGCGAATGGCAGCTCGAGCTCGTGCGGCAGCGCTTCGAGTTCCCCTCCCGGGCCAAAGTGAACCGTCCGGATCTCGTCCCGAAGGTGAGGCTGCAACAACGGGTCGTCGGCTGGCACGACGGCCACCGCGTCGGGTCCAAGTCCGGCGATCAGCTCAGCCTTGGCGCGGGCCACCGCTTCGACACTGCCGAGCAGTTCGAGATGGACTGGGCCGACGTTGACGATCACGCCGACGTCGGGCTGCGCGATTCGCGTCAGCTCTGCAATCTGGCCTTCGCCGCGCATCGCCATTTCGAGTACCAGGACCTCGGTCCCAAGCGGAGCGCCGAGAATCGTCAGCGGGAGGCCAATCTCGGTGTTGAGGTTCTCGAACGTCGCGACAACGCGGCGTGACGGGGCGAGCATCCCGGCGATGATGTCTTTCGTCGAAGTCTTGCCGGTTGAACCGGTGACGGCGATGACAGCGCTGCCAAGTTCCTTCCGCCAGGCCTGCGCGAGGTCGGCGAGGGCCCTGAGCGGGTCGTCGACGGCGATTACCACGCCAGCGGCGTCACCGGCCATACCGGCCCCACGCTCGTTATCGACGATTGCCCCCCAAGCGCCCGCTTGCAGCGCGGCCGAAGCGAACTCGCCACCGTCCTCGTTCGACCCGACGAGGCCGACGAACAGCGCTCCCGGTGCCGCCAGTCGAGAATCGATAATCACTGAACTCGGCCCCGCAATCGTCGGGCTGCCGCTCACAAGGGTCCCCCCTACGCTCTCAGCCACCTTCGCGGCGTCCCAGCGCCCGTTCATCGGCCGATCCGTTCGATCGCTGCGCGCAGCACGCCAGAGTCGTCAAACGGGACAACTTTGCCGTCAGCAAGCTGCTGCCCCTGCTCATGGCCCTTGCCTGCGATCAGGACGACGTCGCCTTCAGTGGCCGCCGCGACCGCAGCAGCGATTGCCTCTGCGCGATCGGGAATCAGCTCGAGTTCGGCGGCACCACCCGCACCCCCCGCCGCTATTGCCTCGATGATCGCATCAGGGTCCTCCGATCGCGGGTTGTCGGAGGTCACTATCGCTACGTCAGCCAGCTCGGCCGCAACCCGGCCCATCTCCGGCCGCTTCCCCTGATCGCGATCGCCGCCGGCGCCAAAGACAACGATCACTCGTCTCCGGGTCAAGGAGCGCGCGGTGAGCAGCGCGCCTTCCAGCGAATCCGGGCTGTGCGCGTAGTCAACGATTGCGGCGAAATCTTGCCCAGCGTCGATCGGTTGAAACCGCCCGGGCGCAACCTCAGCCGAGGCGAGGGCCTCCGGAATGACTGAATCCCCGACGCCAAGAGCCCTCGCGACAGCCACCGCGCAGAGAGCGTTGATGACGTTGAAGTTGCCGGGCAGCGGCACGCGCAATTCGAGTCCACCGACACTGAAGCTGCTGCCTCCGAAATCGGTCGCTATCGACACTGCACGCAGATCGGCGTCATCACTTGTGATTCCGACGGTTGTGACTTGGGGAAGCTCGGCAGCAAGCCTGCGACCGTGTTCGTCATCGATGTTGACGACACGCGGGGCATCACTCCCTTTCAGCAACCCGGCCTTGACGGCGAAGTACTCCTCGATGTCGCTGTGGAAATCGAGATGCTCACGAGTGAGGTTGGTGAAGACGGTTGCGTTCCACTCGATAGCGTCGGCGCGGTGCAGCGCCAGCGCGTGCGAGGAGACCTCGATCACGCAGGCCTCGTCGCCGGCCGCAACCATCTCGGCAAAGCACCGCTGCAGCTCAATCGCCTCAGGCGTCGTTCTGGCAGTCGGCTCGCGCTGACCGCCGACGATCTGCTCAACCGTTCCGAACAGCCCTGTCTGCTTCCCTCCGGCTTCGAGCAAAGCCCGCGTCAGGTAAGCCGTCGTTGTCTTTCCGTTCGTGCCGGTGATCCCGACCATCTGAAGAGATGCGCTCGGGTTGCCGTTGAGCCGCGACGCGGCTGGCGCGATCGCGGCGCGAACGTCGGCCACGACGACCTCTGGTACCCCGAGATCAAGCCGCCGCTCGGTCAGCAGCGCAGCAGCGCCGCGGCCAATTGCGCCCGCGGCGAAGTCGTGACCGTCGCGCTCGAAGCCGGGAACGCAGCAGAAGAGCGTTCCCGCTTCAACCAGGCGGTCATCGAGCGCCATCGAAGTGATCTCGACCTCGGCTTGGTCGGCCCCCAACCCGTCAAATAGATCACAAAGCCGCATTGCGGCAGGGTAACGAGCCTTCCGGCTCTTACTTCGGCGCGATTCGAAGGTAAGGCAGCGCAAATGACGCAATCTGGCCGAATGCCGGCGCTGCAACCGAACCGCCGTAGATGTCGCCCTGCGGCTCATCGACGATGACGCTTACGAGCAACTCGGGGTTTGCCGCTGGGGCCATTCCGACAAACGACGCGACGTATGCCGACTCCGAGTACTTGCCGGTTGTGGGGTCGATCTTGTTCGCCGTACCGGTCTTACCGGCCAGCTCGTAGCCCGGGATCGAAACTTCACTCGCGGTACCACCCGGCTGAAACACGCCGGTCAACATCTTGCGCACCGAGGCTGCCGTCTCAGCGCTGATGATCGACTCACCGGCTCCGTTGGCTGTCGTCGCCTTGCCGTTGACCGAATCGACGACGTGAGGCTTGATCAGCTTGCCACCGTTTGCGATTGCGCCGTAGGCGCTCATCATCTGCATCGGCGTGACCAGCTGACCTTGACCAATCGGCATGTTGCCCATCGACGACCCTGAGTACTCAGCCAAGGGAGTTATTAGGCCCCGCTCTTCGCCTGGAAGGTCGACCCCGGTCGGATGGCCAAAACCGAAGCGGTCGACCCACTCGCTGAAGCGCTTCGCCCCCAGCCTCTGGCCGATCGTAATCGCACCGACGTTGCTCGACTGGGCGAGAATCCCGGCGGTGTCAAGGGTGACCCAGCCGCGTTCATGCGACTCGTTGATCACGCGGTCGGCAACCTGAATCGACGGAGCGAGGTTGAACGAGGTCGTCGGCTCAACCGTCCCGTCTTCAAGTGCCGCAGCAACAGTGAAGGCCTTGAATGTTGAGCCGGGCTCGAAGGTCATGCCAAGAGCGCGGTTCTGAACCGCCTCCGGCGGCGCACTGCCGGGGTCGTTGGCGTCGACCTTCGGCCAGTTCGCCATCGCCAGCACTGCACCGGTCTTGGGGTTCGTAACAATCGCAGTGGCGCCCTTCGGGTGGTACTCGTCGGCAATACCCTGAAGCACGTCTTCTGTCTTCTGCTGGATCTCGGCGTCGAGAGCCAATGCCATTGCACCCCCTGGGACGGAGCGCTTGATGTCACGCGTCTCGATTGCCTGCCGCCCTCCGTCGAGCACACGGCGCTGCTCGCCGTCCTGACCTCGAAGGACCTTGTCGTGCGCGTATTCGAGGCCGAAGAGTCCGTTGCCGTCGACGCCGACCACGCCGAGAACCTGTGCTGCAAGCGCGCCACGCGGGTAGGTCCTCAATGCGCCCGGCGCGAAGTCGATCCCGTTGATCTTCAGCGCCCTGATCTTGTCGGCCTGTCCCGCAGGAACATGCCTTGCGAGGTATACGAAGCCGGTGTCGCGTCGAGCAAGATCGGAGACGAGCTTGTCGGCAGGTACGCCGATCAGTGGAGCAATGCGGTTCGCGGCGGCAACCGGATCCTTGATCAAGTACGGAGTGGCCGAGATGTCATCGGCCGGAATCGAGGCCGCGAGAGGGACCCCGCTGCGGTCCGTGATCGTGCCTCTCTCCGCTGGAAGCTTGGTTACGGCAACCTGCTGCGCGGTAGCCGCGGTCGACAGCCCTGAGCCCTTCACCAGCCCTAGGTAGAAGACGCGCAACCCGGCGATTGAGAGGAGGACCAAGAACGAAGCGAACAGCAGCCCGATTCGTCGCTCGATCAGCGGCATTGTTAGTTCGCCGCTCCTGCGGCCAGTCCGCCGGAGTCGGCGGCCGGCACGGGGGTTGGGACTTCCGCAGTGGGCGTTGTCTGGTCGACCTGCGCTACGCCTTGGTCGGTCGGCTCGGCATTCGGGTCGCCCGCCACCGTCGTCGAGTCGGTTTCGGTGGCCGCTGGGTCTAGCGGCAGCGCGTTTGGATCGGTCAATCCGTCGCTGAGTGGCTCCGCCGCCGCCCCACTGACCTCGCAGGCCTTCGTGTTTCCGGCCTTCAGGTAACAGACTGCGTCAGGGGCCGGCATCACGAGCCCGAGGTTCCCGGCCGCCCCGGTTACGCGCTGCGCACCGTCAAGCTGGGCCAGCAGCGAGCGCTGCTCAGCGTTCTCTCGCGTAAGCGTCTGGCTGCGCTCGGCGTCGGCGCTGATCTGCGTGTTCAGCTTGAGCAGCGAAACCTGAACGAAGACAAGTCCGATCAGTGCGACGGCGAGCACGCCGATCAGACGGCGGCCGACGAAGAGCCGTGCGATGAGGCCGCCGGAGGCAACCCCGGCACGGCCGATGCTCTGACGAGTTGGTCGCGACGGACGCGGCAGTGAACGGCCACGGCGCAGCGGCCGCGGGCTGCTGATCCGCCCGGCCGTTGCTGAAGCTGCTGTTGGCGGAGGAGTCACTGTGCTGCCCCAACGATCTTCAGTGCCGCGCGCAGCCTCGCCGAGCGGGCACGCGGGTTCTCGTCGGTCTCGGCTTCAGTTGGCGTAATGCCGCCACGGGTCAGCAACGTGGCCTCGGCTACGTGGCCGCAGCGGCAGATCGGTAGTCCTGGAGGGCAGACGCATTCGCGGGCCAATCCAGCGAGAAACTGCTTCACGCGACGATCTTCTAGCGAATGGAATGAAATCCCTGCAAATCGGCCATTTTCACGGAGTAGCTCCCAAGCCAGAGGAAGCGCCGCATCGATCTCTTCAAGTTCATTGTTTACCGCGATACGCAGCGCCTGAAAGACGCGCTTTGCCGGATGGCCAGCGCCGAAGCGGGCCGGCGTCGGGATTGCCTGCGTGACGATCTCAACCAGCTCGGTCGTCGTCTCGATCGGGCGGCGTTCGCGCTCACGGACGATTGCCCGGGCGATCCTGTCGCTGTAGCGCTCCTCGCCGTATTCGCGGAAGGTGCGCGCTAGGCGCCGCTCGTCCCACTCGGCGACGATCTCCGCTGCCGTGATCCCCTCCGACGGGTCCATCCGCATGTCGAGCGGTGCGTCGGCGGAGTAGGAGAAGCCACGTTCAGGCGTATCGATCTGCATCGATGAGACGCCAAGGTCGAACCAGATCAGGTCGACTGGCAGCCCTTCGCTGGCCAGTTCAGCTAGCGCCTCGGCAAAGGATGCCTCGATGAAGCGCGTCTGGCACGGCATATCGCCGGCGAGCTCGTCGTAGCGCTCGCGGGCCTCTGGGTCACGGTCGATTGCCACCAGCAGTCCGTCCGGGCCGAGTTTCTCAGCAATCTGGCGACTGTGGCCACCGGCGCCGAAGGTTGCATCTACGGCCACTTCTCCGGCGCGTGGATCAAGCACGGCGACCAGTTCATTAGCGAGGACGGGAACGTGGTCGGTGCGCATCAGCAGCATCTCAGTTGGCCTGGCCAAGGGTCGCGGTGATGTCGAGCACGTCCGCAGCGAGCTTGGCGTTCTCGGTCGCCCATGCGGCGCGGTCCCAGATCTCAATGCAAGGGCCGGCGCCGGTAACGACGACGTCTTTGCCGAGCGAGCCGTGCTCAAGCAGGAACGGCGGCACCATTACGCGGCCGGCAGCATCAAGCTCGGTCTCAACCGCGTTGGCTGAGAAATAGCGCTGCAGGTCGCGGGACTGAGGCGAAAGCGGGTTCAGCTCGCCGAGCGCCGAAGCGACGAAGGCTTCGTAGTCGTCCGGCGTCCAAACAGAGACGCAGCGCTCGACGCCCTTCGCGACTACAACCCCATCGCTCAGCGATGCACGGAACTTGACCGGCACCGTAAGCCGGTTCTTCGCGTCGAATGTGTGGTCGAAAGTTCCTCTGAATGCCATTTGGTGCCTCGCCTGTCGCCAGCGAGATAAGTAGTTGCGGGCCGAAGTGGAGGAGTGGGAGGAACCCCTCCACCACGGCCTGCGGTTCGCATACTACCCACTTCAACCCACAATGCAACCCCAACTGCACATATTTTCCCACAGTGCTGTTTCGGCGCTCCCCTCGCCGACACCGTCGCATTGCGAAAATGCTGATAACCATTGGGTTCTTGGGGCCTGATTCAGCTACCGCCAAGACCGGCAATCATTCCTGCCGCGACGCAACAAAGTGCTGCAGGAACGAGCAAGAGCGCAACAATCAACTGAATCTTTGGTGCTGCGCCCTGCGCCCGTTCACTGATCCTGCGCTGGTTGTCGGCGCGAGCGCCGGACGCCAGCGCCGCCAGTGTCGGCTCCAATGCGACGCCGTAACGATCGGCTCGCGCGATCGCCGCGACCAGTGCGGCGACTTCAGGCAGCGGGCATCGTCGCTCGAGCTGCCCGAGAGCCTCCGCGCGCGAGACACCGAGCTTGACGCGCGCGCCAGCCCTCCCCAACTCCTGCGCCAGTAGTCCGCGCCCGTGTTCGGCCGCACCGGAAAGCGAACGGCCGAGAGGCAACCCCGCGCGCGTCGCCAGCAAGATCCGGTCTGCGAGGTCGGGAAGCTCGCTCTCGAGGAGCCGACGACGCGTCGCCGCGCGACGGCGCAACAGTAGATCCGGCAGGAGGAAGCCGACCGCCGGCGCGCCGATCACCAGCAACGACGCACGGCCACTCGTCGTGGCAGCGGCAGCAAGCAACGCAAGCACCATGCCGACCGCAGCCAGCATCAGCTTGACCCCCATCACTTCGTTGGCGCTGTAGGCGCCAGGAGCCCCGGCAGCTTCGATCAGTCCGGCCAAGTCGCCCGGCGCCGTCGACGCGGTCAGCCGACCAACAGCCGATCGCGACCGTCGCCAGCGGCCGTCCGCAGAGCCGCTTCCGACTTCTAGGCGGTGCTCAACGTGCAGTTGCCGCCACTCGCCGACAGCGAGAACGGCGCAGCTCCCGGCTCCCGCAGCAGCCAACGCGGCGAGACTGATCATCGATTTACGCGCGCCACTCTGCGGACCGCCAAGATCGCAACCACCTGGAGAGATACCGCCACGAACAGCAGCGCGCGCGGGACAGCCGAGCTGAAGATCGCCGCAAGTGCGCCCGGCGCAGCAAGCGCGAAGATCACGGCGCCGATCAGCGGCATCACCAAGACGATTCGTGCTGTTAGCCGCGCTTGCGCGCTGGCGGCCCGCGCTTCGCGCAGCGCTCGGCTGATGCCGTCCAGCTCACCTGCCAGCTCTCGCAGCAATCGCGTCAAATCTCCGCCGCTGCTCCTCTGCAGTTGGACGGCGGCGATGATCGTCTCCCAAGGCCCCTCGCCGCATCGCCTGCGAAGAGTTTCCAACGCGTCGTCGGGGCTGAGCCCAATCGCGATCGACGCCGTGACCTCGTGAAGCGCGGCGCGCGTCGCTGCGCAAAGTGCCCCTTCTCTGGCCGCGTTGTCGATCGCGACACTGAGCGAACGACCTGAGCTGAGTGAATCGGCGATCGCTCTTGCAGCCGGCGATGCGTCCCGATTGACGCGTACCCGCCAGCGCTTCTGCCGCGCTCGAATCACCAGCAGCGCCGCGAACGGGCCAAAGCCCGCGACGAGCAGCGCCGGTGCGGCTCCGAGCAGCGACCACCCGACCAGCGCGGCTACCACCGCGGCTAGCATCGTCAAACGGCGACGCTCCGCCACCCTTGCCTCCCGCCCATCACCGCCGGCGGCCTTTGCCGGGGCGATAAGTGCCGCGATCGCCCGGAGCAGCGTTATGCGCTCAAGCCCGGCGAGAAGTTCCCAACCGACAATCGCCGCCAACGCGCCGGCAAGGCCGGCCATCAGAGCCGCCGTACTCACAACTTCACGCGTGACGCCGGGTAGATCATCTCCGTCCGAACTGGACCCTCGCCATCAACGACACGGTCAACCTGCGCCACGCGCCGTACTCCTGACGCGTCGCGTATCTGCAACACCACTAGGTCGATCGCCTCGGCGACTTGACTTCGAACAGCAGCGTGCGGAAGCCCGACATCGGCCATCAGCGCGAGCGTCTCAAGTCGCCGCAGCGCCTGATCCGGCGAGCCGGCGTGAATTGTCGTGAGCGAGCCGTCGTGCCTGGTTGCCAGCGCTATCAAC
>CAESAO010000012.1_pt1 | contig 16846 bp, 15 predicted proteins | sample 7263591 | NCBI WGS metagenome assembly CAESAO01 (sample SAMEA6814056, study PRJEB35770) | uncultured Conexibacteraceae bacterium | biome: Freshwater; feature: Freshwater reservoir; material: water | place: Czech Republic | collected 2017-05-23 | depth 30m m | reverse complement strand
GTTCGTAGAGCGTCGCGCAGCCGAAGCGCTCAGGCGGCCGCGCGAGCAGCGGCGCGAGCGATCTGTCGAGTGCGCTGACGTCCTTCAGGCGGCAGTCCGCGAGAAGCCAGCGGGCGCGGGACTGGATCACGAAGTCGCGCGCCGCCTGACCGGTCAATCTTCCTTCGAAGAGATCGTTCGCTGTTGTCGCTCTATAGGACCAGTTCGGCGTCCAAGAGAAAGGACCGACGTATGCCTCGCGGCCGGTGCGCCCCGGGATGAGCATGCTCGAGTAGCTCGGTGCAAGTACGCCGCCCGGGCGCGGGTCGTCTTCGAGCGCGTTGAGTGCATCAACTTCGCCCGGGAATACCCAGTACGGGTCGGCGGCCGAGTGGACGCTGTTGAAGAAGACTTCGATCTTATGCGCCGTCCCGGGGATTGTCAGCAGAGCGACGAAGATCACAACTACCCACGTCGGGATCTTCAGTGGAAGGCTCTTCGCACCGATCACGGCGAGGATCGCCAGAGGCAACATCAGGCCCTGCCAGCTGTGGTAGGGGAAGGTGCCGGTTGGCGCGAAATAGACGGCGATGATCGCCAGTGGCCAGACGCGCAGCGCGACGTCCTGCCAGTCCGGCGCTTTGAGTCGGTAGGCGAAGGCGGCCGGGAGCGCGAGCGGGATCAGCGTCGCGACGACAGCCCACCATGGCCATGCCCAGAGCGTCTGAGCGCCGGCGCGGTTGACCTCGCCCGCGAGCTTCCAGCCTGGGTCGGCTCGCGAAAGCCACGAGTAGTAGATCGCCGGAACGGCTGCGGCGGTCCCAACCACGGTGATCATCAACCATGAAGGACGGCGTCTGCCAAGGCGCGGCAGCGCTCGCAGCAGCTCCACCGCGATCACTATTGCTGCGATCTCGGCGCCCTGCCAGGGCTGCAGCCAGGTGATGATGAGAACGCCGAGCGCCGACCAGATAAGGATTGCTGTCCTTCGATTCTGGCGCCAGCGCTCGAGCGCGAGCAGGACGAGGGGAATCATGAAGACCGCTATCGCGGTGAAGAGATAGCCCCAGAGGTAGTGAGCGGACCAGATCTCGCCGGTGATGAAGCCGAAGGTGTAGGTACGCGGTTTGCCGCCCCATCCGCTCCAGGCAACGATTGCCACGATCGGCATCACCGTGAAGAGCGCGAGTGCGAGCGCGGCGTGCTGGGCTCCCTTTCCGACGACGAGGCGACGAACGTAGAGCAGGCAGCCAAGGAACGTGACGGCAATTGCGACCGGTTTCCACAGCAGGTATGCAAGCCCGACGGAGATCCCCACGTAGTGGTGGATCAATCCACTGATCAGGAAGCCGGGATGCAAGAAGCGCCGTTCGCCTGGGGCTAGGTCCCACGGATTTCCGATCAGGATGTGGTTCCCGGCGTCACGAATCCACCAGAGGTATTGCATCTGGTCGGTCGCAAATAGTCCGTCTGCACCGGAGAGGTCGCGGCCCTTGCTGGCGAGCGCAACCAGCGGAGCCATCGCGAGGGCCGTGAGCACGATCAGGCAGCCGAGTTCGAACGGGTCAAGCCCAACCTTCGCGCAGGCGCGAGTAATCGGTCCGGGGCGTGCAGCGGCGTCGGTCATCTAGCTCCCGGGCGTTAGCGCGCGTCGCAGGTTGCGCCAAGCGCGGCTGCCAGCGCCGCGCAGGCCGTGAGTCGCATGAGTCTCGGCGAGAAGCGGCGGGTATTGGGCCAGCGTTGTTCTGAGTAGGGCCGCACGATCGGGTGACCCTGTCTGCAGCTCTCCGCTGCAGATCTCCGCGAGCGCCGACGCCGACTGCTGCCATGTCATCTTTGGAGCAAGCCGCTCGAGCGAAAGGCGCGCGGCGGCGAGTCGCGACGGGTCGTCGAGTAGGGCGGTGATCGCCGTCGCGAGCGCGGGAGCATCTCCGGCAGGAACGGTCAAGCCGAGTCCTTCCCTCTCGATCAGGGCTGAGAGCGTGTCCCCGGTTGTCGCAACGATCGGCAGCGACGCCCAGATGTAGTCGAGCATCCTCGTGCGGAACGCGAGCCGGCTTTCAAGGTGGTCGTGGTGCGTGCTGACGCCGAGGTCCGCCTCAAGCAGCCAGCCGCCACGTTCGTCGTAATCAACCCAGCCGCGGTTGACGTGGACGACATCGCCTTCAAGGCCGCTGCGGGTTAAGTGGCCGAGCATCCGCTGGCCAGCGCGCATCGCATCGAGCTCTTCGCTTGCAGGTCGGCCGAGGCCCATCATCACGAGGTGGGTCCGCGGGCCGCCGCTGCGCGTCTCTTCGATCAGCCCGATTGCGTCGATCGCGGTTTCGGGATCGAGCCAGTTCCAAACTCCGCCGCCCCAGAGCACGATCCGATCTTCGGTCGCGATTGAAGGGAACATCGCGCGAATCGGCGGCGGGTCCAGGGCGACCGGAGGCGCGCTTGGCAGGCCAAACGGCACAACGTCGATCACCGAACGCAGCGTCGGGTCGCGTGCGTAATCCTCGATGTCGACGAGCCCCTCAGCGGCCATCATCCCGAGCCAGAGGTCGCGCTGCTGTTCACTTGCACAGATCACGTGCGACGCGGCAGCGAGCTGCGCGATAGCTGCCAGAGTGACCGTCCGTTGTTGCCGTCGCCTGGCCGGCGTCGCCTTGTCCCGGCCCGCCTCGAGGACCTCGAAGACCGTTGGGTTGTAGAGGTCGGCGACGAGCCGCGTCCCGAGCGACGGAAGCTTCGAAAGCAATCGTGGCGGCAGCGACTGTGCGACGACGACGTCTGCCGCAGCGACCGCCGCAGAAAGAGCGTCGTAGTCCGCGAAGCCGGCTTCGACGAGCGTCAGTCGCGGGTCGCCGGTGACGCTGGGGGCAGGGGCGGCGACCGTCACCTCGTGCGAATCGGCCAGCACTCGAGCCAGCTCGATTGCGCGGATTGCCGGACCGGCAACCTGCGGGCCGATCGGCTCGGCGCAGACAACGAGCACGCGGGTCATCTCTGGATTCAGGGAACCGGTTCGCTGTTGGGCGCGCTCTGAGCGCTCGGCTGAAGGTCGACCGCGGGGCGGCGGAGCAGCGACCAGCGGCGGCGCTTCTCGTCAACGCGGTAGCGAGCAAGCACGGTAAGCGTTTCGAGCCCGTAGCGGACCGAGGCGCGGAACGAGACGCTCGACGCTTCGAGGAAGTAGCGGGTCGGGATAGGGAGTTCGACAACTCTCGCGTTGCGATCGACGATTTGAGCGAAGATTTCCTGATCGAAGACGAAGCCGTCGCTGTTGCGCAGGAACGGAATCGAACGAAGGAAGTCGGTCGAGAAGGCGCGGTAGCCGGTGTGGTATTCGGAGAAGTCTTTTGTGAAGGCTTGGTTCTCGGTCCATGTAAGCGCACGGTTGCCGATCCACTTCCAGCGCGGCATACCGCCAGCGATCGCCCGGTCCTCAAGCAGTCGTGAACCCATCACGACGTCGGCGTCTCCTTCGATGATCGGGCGCACCATCTCGGTAACCAGCGCGGCGTCGTATTGATGGTCGGCGTGCACCATCACGACTACGTCGGCACCGTCGAGCATCGCGCGGGTGTAACAGCTCTTCTGGTTCGCTCCGTAACCTCGGTTTGCCGGGTGGCGCAGCACCTCGAAGCCTTCGGCCAGCGCGACGGTCACGGTGTCGTCACCACTCGCGTCATCGACGAGCAGTGCGCGGTCGAACGATTCGATTGGAAGGTCGGCTGCGACGCGTTCGACGGTGCGCGCCGCGTGGTACGCGGGCAGCACGACATGAACTTGGTCTGGTCCACCGCGTTCGCGGGCCAGCCGCGACTCGGGCTCGCGCACCTGCTCGTTGACGGCGAGCATCACGCGTTCATCGCCGAGAGATAGGGCGAGCGAGCGCTGAGGCGGGAGCTTTGCCGCTGCCCGACGTACCGCGTCCGCGGCTGGGCCGGCGATCCCGGCGAATCCTTCGACCCAGTAGCGGGCCGAGAAGCTGCGCACGAGCGGCACATCGTCGCTGAGGATCAAACCCTGCCCAATCAGGAGCTCACGCAAAGTCCGGCGCGCAATCAGGTAGGTGTGGGCGGGCAGCAAACCCCACCAGCGGGGGCCAGCGATGCGCGCGGTCAGTGAAGACGGGTCGGGAGTGACGATGCAGAGCACTCCACCGGGCGCGAGCAGCTTGGTCGCGCGTTCGATCGCCTCGCGTGGGTGATCGAGGTGCTCGAGCACATCGATCAGGAGGACGGCGTCCCAACAGCCGTTCTCTTCATTGCCGAGCGCCTCGAATGGTTCCTCGCGGATGTCGAGGCCAAGACGCTCGCGGCCGTGCCGGGCGGAACGTTCCGATAGCTCCAAGCCGCGCACTTCCCAGCCTCGACGGCTCGCCTCGTCAAGCAGTAGGCCGTGGCCGCAGCCGATCTCAAGCATCCTTGCCGGTGCTCGACGTCGCTCGACCAGATCGAGCAGCCAGTTGGCGGTCAGTCGGCGTCCGCGTTCCTCGGCGAGGTAGTCACCGTCATCCATCTCGCGGTAGAGGTCAACGAGATCGACGCCGACTGGAAGCGATGGCTGCTGAACCGTGTCGCACTCGCGGCAGCGGTAGAGGTCGCCGTAGGCGCGGGGCCGGTGGCAGGTTGGTGCGAAGTCGCCTGGTTTTGGCGCGTGACCGGAACCTGCGAAACGCAGTTCGAGTACGCCTTGACAGATTCCGCAGGTGGCATTCGTTGACATCGGCTCAACACCCTAACGCCGCGCGTCACGCGGGCGTGCAAGGCCCCGGCCCTGCGCCGGTAGGCTGGCCGACGTGTCTGCGCCAGTCTTCTCGATCATTGTGCCGCTCTTCAATGAGCAGTTCGCCGTCGCCGGAACAATCGTTGACATCCGCGACTACTTCGAGCAGCGCGGCGAGAGCTACGAAGTTTTGCTCGTCGACAACGCCAGTACCGATGCTACGCGCGGCCACGCCGAGCCTCTATTAGATGGCGAACGGATACGGCTGCTGGTCAATGACGCCAACCGCGGGAAGGGCTATTCGGTCCGGCGAGGGATGCTCGAAGCGCGCGGCGAGATTCGCCTCCACTGCGATGCGGACTGCGCTCCGTCGCTGGCATCTCTGCCGAGGATGCTCGAGCTTCTTGAAGAGAATGAGCTGGTCGTTGGCTCTCGGCTTGCTCCCGGCGCTCAGCTCGGCCAGCGCCAAACGTTGCCACGACGGTTTGTCGGCCGCGGCTTCCAGCAGGTGTGCCGCGCGATCCTTAACGAACCGACACGGGATCTCTTCTGCGGATTCAAGCTTTGGCGCGGCGACGCGGCGACGGACGTCTTCGAAAGAATCACGCTCGACGGCTGGACATACGACGCCGAGGCCATTGCGATGGCTCGCGCTCTCGGTTATCGCGTCGCCGAAACAGGCATCGTCTGGACCGATCGCGAGGGCTCTCGCCTGCAGATGTCGCGGATCCTGATTCCGGTGATCAGAGAGCTGCTCGCCGCGAAGGAGAATGTTCGAGCAGAGGGTGAGCGGAGCGACTCTGGCGGAGGCGGTCGGTGAGCGGCGCCGCAGCGGATCCGGTTGAGCTGCCCCGGCCGCGGATGGCTCGCGGAGACTGGCTGGTGTTGTTCGTCTTTGCGGCGATGGCCGTTGCGCCGCTGATCGGTCTGCTCGTCCGAGTCTGGACGCAGGGCGGGGTGATAACCGGCGCCGACGGCTTCCTCGTCACCGACCCGATGCAATACGTCAACTGGCTGCGTCAGTCGGGCGAATCGGGGGCGGCCGCCAACCTCTACGACCTGGCTCCCGGGCCACACAGCTTCGTCCACCCGGGGCTGTTCATCTCAGGGCTGCTCTACCGGCTGGGGTTTGGCGTTGTATTGGCCTATCTCGTCTGGAAGCCGGTTGCGATCCTGGCCCTGTTCGCCGGCGCGTTTCTCTTCTCGGCTCGGTTCCTCACACGGACCGGTGACCGCCGCGTCGCGGTAATTCTCGGGCTCTTCTTTGCGTCCCCGATCGCCGCCGCAGTGGGCTGGGCGAGCGCCGCGCAGTCAACGGTGAAGTTCAACCTCGATTTCGTCAGCGGCGAGCTTTGGACGGGAACCTATCTCTGGGGCTATCTCTTCACGGCCGTTGGCGTCGGCTTGATGCCACTCGGTCTGTTGGCATTCGAGCGTGCGCGGCGCACGCACGGCGTCCGTCCACTTCTGATCGCTTCATCGATCGGCCTGATTGCCTCGTGGTGTCAGCCGTGGCAGGGGGCGACTTTCGCCCTGATCCTGATCGGCGCGTCGCTGATGGCTGACGGGCGCGACCGCGCCGCCTTGGTTGCCTCGGCAAAGCTGCTGGCTCCCGTCCTGCTCGCGACCGCCGCGCCTCTTGTCTACTACTTCCTGCTTTCGAAGTACGACCCGTCATGGCGTCTCGCGGGCGAGGTCAACAACTTCGGTCGTTGGCCGTGGTGGGTCACTGTCGTGGGCATTGCACCGCTTGCGATCCCGGCGCTCTTTGCCTATCGGATCCGCGCGCTTGACTTCGGCGACTGGATGCTGCGGATCTGGCCTGTCGCCGGCCTGATCATCTTCTACCTGCCGGTGGGCACATTCCCGTTCCATGCCTTTCAGGGCATCGCACTGCCGCTTGCGATTCTCGCGATGGTCGCCGTGCGCAGTTGGCTCGGCGCACGCCCGCTGCCGCTCTTCTGGGCTGCGGTCGTCGTCGCATTTCTGGTCGTTCCCGGAACGATCTATCGGGCCGATCAGATGAGGGGCGCCGTCAAAGCGGGGCGGCAGGCCTTCTTCCTCGAACCGGGCGAGCGCGACGCTCTGCGATGGATTGAGCGGCAACCCGGGCGCGGCGGAGTTCTCTCTCCAGTTCCGGACGGCGCCTATATCCCGGCCTATACCGGCCGCGAAGTTTGGGCCGGCGCAGGCTCGTGGACCCCTGATTTCGGCTGGCGCGGGCTGGCAGTCGCCGAACTCTTCAACGGGATCGGCGGCGCCGACGCCGATCAGGCCTTGGTCGTCGGGAGCGGGGCCCGGTTCGTCTATGCATCGTGCCGCGCAAAGGCGGGCCTTGATCAGAAGCTGGCACCGATCACGCTCGGTCCGGTTCACAACTTCGGCTGTGCCCGCGTCTGGGAGATTCGCCCGCCGGCAGGTGGATGGAAGTGAGCGAACTCGCCGTCGAACCGGTGGTCCCAAGCCACGCCCGCTTCCCGCTCATCGATGGAGTTCGTGCGATCGCTGCGCTGACAATCTTCGCTTTCCACATCTGCTTCCACCTGGGGCTGCTCAGTACCGACTTGCTGTCGCGGTACCTCGGCAACCTGAATGTTGGAGTGCCGATCTTCTTCGTCGTCTCTGGCTTTCTGATCTACCGGCCGTTCGTGGCCGCCCGTTTCGCAGCAGCTTCTGCGCCCGAGCTTGCGCCGTATGCGCTGCGCCGCACGTTCCGGATCGTGCCGGCTTATTGGATCGCACTCGTGATCGTCACCTTGATTCTTGGATTGGAATCGACGGTATTGACTCCGAGCGGCGTCATCACATACTTCGGCTTCCTGCAGGCCTATGACATCTCAACCGTGATCGGCGGGATCGGTCAGGCGTGGACGCTTTGCATCGAGGTCAGCTTCTACGTCGCACTGCCGATCTGGGCGCTGTTCGCTCGCAGAGCACTGCCAAAGAGTGGTGGGCGACGGAAGATGATCAGCGGCGAGCTCTGGGCGCTTGGAGCGCTATTTGTGGCCTCCTTCCTCTGGCAGCTATTGATTTCGCCACTCTTCGTCCCCGGCGACCATGGCTACCTGATCGCACAGATCTCGCTGCCGGCTTTCGCAGACCAGTTCGCGCTCGGGATGGCGATGGCCGTCGTCAGCGTCGCGGTCCACTCCGGGGCGACCAAACCGCGACTACTCGTGCTGGTCGAACGCAACCCATGGATCTGGGTTGTGGCCGCGCTCGTGCTCTACTCGCTCCTCGGCCTGAAGATTGGCGCACTCGGCATCGGCGCGAGCTGGGCCGATGCCGGGCTGTTTCGGCACGTCGTCAAGGGGCTAATCGGCGTCTGCGTGCTCGCCCCTGCAGTCTTCGGGGCATCACTCGCGGGCCGGGTTCGCGGGATGCTCGGTTGGCGTCCGCTGATGCTGCTCGGACTGATCTCGTATTCGTTCTACCTCTACCACCTGGCATTCATCCTGAAGTTGAACGAGGTCGTTTGGCTGCACGACCTCGGCTGGGGCGCTGTGACGATCGCAGCGTTCGCCTGTTCAGTTGCGGCCGCCGCGCTCAGCTACAAGTTCGTTGAGGCACCAGGCATTGCGTTGGGGAGGCGGCTGGCGAAGGCCGCGTCCGCGCGGCTCGCGCGCCGCCGCGCTTCCGCCTAGGGCATTGCGGCTTCGGCTGCCGTGCTCGCTTCGGCGAGCGCGAAGGCCTCGGCATCGCTCTCGCTGAGTCCGTGCTCGCCGGCGCCGCGTGCCGAAAAGGAAAGGCCGAGCATCAAGCCGGCGAGGATCGCGTCGAGGATCAGGAGCCCGATTGCGACCGACTCCAGCGAGCTGTCGCGCAGTGCGACGACCAACGGAACAGCGACAGCGGAGATCGCGAGCAGCACGAGGAAGGCTCGCCGGCCGAGCGCCAGTAGGAACTGCAGCGAGAGGTACGAGATGCTCAGGCAGGTCATCGCGGCGGCGAGCCATGGAAGTGCTGACGCCGCGAGCTTGGCCTGGTCGCCGAAGACGAGCGAAAGAATCAAGTCGGGGGCGAATGTGAAGAGCGCGAGTATTGGGATCGCAATCAGCAGCAGCAGCCCGGATGTCCGTGTCAGCAGGTGGCGGGGGTCGCCTCCCTTTGCCGCCTCGCGCGCGGCTTCGGGCAGCAGGTACAAGCCAAGGCCAATCGCAACCCAAACGACTCCCTTGGCGGCGACGGCGGCCTGGGCATAGGCGCCGGAGACTGTCGTGTTGAAGAAATGGCCGACCGCGATCACGTCGGCGTTCTGTAATACGGCGAAGAGTGTCAGTGCTGCGACCGGCACGGGGTTGCGCGTCGCCAGTTCCCGAAGTCGGACTCGGGCGTGCGTGTGATCCGAGGGGCCAAGTCGGCGGCGCGTCAAGAAGCCTGTCGCGAAGATGATTGGGATCGTGGCCAGTGGTACTGAGCAGAAGAAGATCAGGCCGACTTGCGCGCCCAGTAATGCGGCAGCGAGCCCGAAGAGCATGCGGAAGCTCTGTTCGCCGATCAAACTCATTGCGACGGGTCGGTAGCCGCCGACGCCGAGAAGCACGCCTCGCTGAAGCGCGAGTCCAGTCCAAAGCGCGGCGGCGGGGAGCACTAGCGCTGCGGCCCATGGCTGGGAAACCTGCAATACGTCCGCAAGCTGGTGGCGAAGCAGTAGACAGATTGCAAGCACGACTGCGGTGATGATGAAGATTCGACCCAGCCATCCTTGAAGGGCAGCGGCGGCTCGGCCGCCAAGCCCGAGGCGGCCGAGCGTCATGTCCCGCGCTGCGGCGGCCTGAAGTGCGGTCGCGGGAACCATCAGGATCGTGAAGACCGAGACCATGCGGGCAAGTTCGCCGTAGTTGGCCGTGCCGAGAGCGCGTGCGAGAGCGACGGTCGTGATCAGCGCCAGAACGTTTGCGATCATTTGCGCTGAGGCGACACCGGCGGCGCGGGCCGTGTGCGAATTACGCACTCGTTCGCTCCGTGTCTGCTCGGCTCCCGTGGGAGCCTGCGAGGGGTCGGTCACGGCGATGACGCTAGCGAAGACGGCGGTCTATACGCGGTCGAATCGGCTCGCAATCGGGGCCGCTGGTCTAGACTGCACTCGTGTTCCGAATCACGACACTCGCCGCGCTTGCGGCCTGCACTGCGTTGGCGGCGCCCACTTTGGCTCTCGCCGGTGGCGCTGGCGATGACCAGTATCTCGATCCGTTGCAGGGCTTGACCGGTTCGCATGGTCAAGCTGGTGGATCGACGCCGAGCAAGCCAAAGGATTCCAGTGGCTCATCCACTTCGACAAGTGACGGGCAGTCCGCCTCGGCTCCAGCTCCCGTAGTTCAGGAACCGGCGCCAGCAGTCAACGGCTCGAAGAAGAATGCGGACTCCAAGACCAAGGCTGCAGAGCCAATTGCGCGCGCCGCCGTCGACATCAACGCTCTCTCGGGCATTGGCCCGCTCGTCGCAGTGCCGGTCAAGCACGTCACGCTCGTGCTCGGCGACATCGCGCATGGGCGCGGCTGAGTCCGCCGCCAGTCGCTCGGTCGTTGCGACTGAAGGAATCGCCGCGTCACTCGCTCGGGATCTGCGGCCTGGGGATGTTGTCCATCTCTGCGGCGAGGTTGGGGCCGGCAAGACGACCTTCGTCCGTGGCGCTTGCCGAGCGCTCGGTTTCACCGGACCGGTGACGAGCCCCAGCTACACGATCAGTAATCGCTATGAGGACGGGGAGGTGCTGATCTCGCACCTCGATTGCCAGAGGCTCGAAGGACTCGATGGTGAAGAGGCAGGTCTGCTCGACGACGAGATCGGCCCCGATAGGATCACCTTCATTGAGTGGCCACAGCAGTCGGTTGGGGCAGTCGGAACGATCGCGACGATCCCGGCCGCGGTCCGCGTCGAGCTCGAGCACGTTAGCCCGCAAGAACGCACCGTGACGATCGAACGAACCCCGAGATGACGAGCCCCGCGGGTGCAGTTATTGCCTTCGATACGGCCACCGCAGCGACGGTCGTCGGGCTTACTGTCGGCGGCACTCTGGTCTGCGAGCTCGCCGATCGGCCCGGAGAGGATCAACGCCCGCGGCATGCCGAGCGATTGCTGACGCTCTGTGAGGAGGCACTGGCGCAGGCGGGGCTCGGATGGGGTGGGCTGGGTCGGATTGGAGTCGGAGTTGGGCCGGGAACTTTCACGGGCCTTCGGATCGGCGTCGCGACCGCGCAGGGCTTGGCGCAGGCAACCGCTCTCCCCGTGATTGCGGTGTCGACGCTCGAAGCGCTATCGCTTCGTGCGCGAGCGGCGGAGCCGCTCCTGCAGATCGCAGCAGTGGGGGATGCCCGCCGGGGCGAGGCTTACGTGGCCGCCTGGTCGGCGGACGGCACCCCCACGGTCGCGGCTCAGGCCTGCCCGCCGGAGCGGCTCGGTGCAGTATTCGCTGCAGATCTCAACCCAACTCTGGCGGTCGGTGACGGAGCGCTAATCTTTCGAAAAGAGCTGGAAAGCAGGGGTATTGAAGTGCCAGAAGATGGCTCGCCGCTTCATCGGCTGGACGGGGGCTCTCTCTGCGAATTGGCTGCATCCGGGGCTCCGGTTTCGAGCCAAGAGTTGGTTCCACACTACGTCCGTCGCCCCGACGCTGAGATCGCACTACAAGCCCGCGCCGAGAACAGTTGACCAACGACATGACTGAAATCCGACGCCTCGTCTTTGCCGACCTCCCGAATGTGATCGCTATCGAACGGCGAGCATTCCCGACGCCCTGGTCGCTCGCAATGTTCGTCCTCGAGTTGAGCAAGCCGGAGGGCATCTGCCTCGCCGCTCAGAGCAACGGCCATCTCGTCGGATACACGATCTGCTCGCGTTTCGATCAGGTCTGGCACATCATGAACGTCTCAGTTGACCCCGACCTCCAACGCCGCGGCATTGCGACGGCGTTGATCACCGAGGTCCTCGAGCGCGTCGGCGACGACGGGCAGGTCACGCTTGAGGTGCGGCCTACCAACAGCGGCGCGATAGCGCTCTATGAAAAGTTTGGCTTCCTTGCCGCTGGTACGCGTCCGCGCTACTACCAAGACAACGGCGAGGACGCCGTGATCATGTGGCGTACAGAGGCAACGCTGCGCGGTTCGCTGGAGGATGTGCCAGCCGTCGCAGCGCCGTCGGTGCGGGCACTGTGAGCGGCGCAATCCTCGCGATCGAAACGAGCTGCGACGACAGTTGCGCAGCCGTCGTCGATGCCAGCGGCCTGATCCTCTCGAATGTCATCGCCTCGCAAAGCATCCACGACAAGTACGGCGGTGTGGTTCCTGAGATCGCCGCCCGCCATCACCTTCACCTGCTGACGCCGACGATCGATGCAGCGCTCTCAGATGCAGGCCTCACGCTCGATCTGATTGAGCGCGTCGCAGTTACGCAGGGCCCGGGACTGATAGGCGCACTGCTCGTCGGCGTGGCCCAAGCCAAGGCGATCGCCGCCGCCCGCGGAGTCCCTCTCGTTGCCGTCGACCACCTGCAAGGCCACGTAGCCGCAAACTTCCTAGGCCCTGATCCGTTTGAACCTCCGTTCGTCTGCCTAATAGCCAGTGGAGGGCACACGCTCCTGGCGCGAGTGGAGGAGCAGTCCTCGTACACGGTGCTCGGAGAGACGCTCGACGACGCCGCAGGTGAGGCGTTCGACAAGGGCGCGAGGATGCTCGGGTTGCCGTTTCCTGGCGGTCCAGCGCTAGAAGCGCTGGCTGGCGATGGCGATCCCGAAGCCTTCGACTTCCCGACCGCCCGAAACGTCAAGGGCTTCGACTTCTCATTCGCCGGCGTCAAGACTTCGCTGCTCTACGCAATCGCCGACCTCGGAGAGGCTGAGTCCCAACTGCGCCGAGCGGATCTCGCGGCGTCGTACCAGAAGGCGATAGTCGACGCACTAATTGATCGGCTCGACCGCGCCCTATCGGCTAGCGGCTTGGGTCGGGTGGCTATCGGCGGCGGTGTCGCGGCCAATGGCCCGCTGCGCCAGCGCGTCTCCGAGCTCGGAGCCGAGACGCACATCCCGGCGATGAAGCTTTGTACGGACAACGCGGCGATGATCGCGGGGGCCGCGCGCTTTCTTCCCGACTGCTCGACGGAAGCGGCTCTGGCGCTCGATGCCTATCCGAGTGGATCGAAGCGATGATTCCCGAAGTGACTCTCTATCAGCGCGCCGGCTGCCATCTGTGCGAGATCGCCCTCGCGCAGCTGAGCGAGATCAAGCGGGTTCATGACTTTGAGCTGACGCAGGTCGATATTGAATCGAGCGACGAGCTTCACGCGCTCTACCTGGAGCGGATTCCAGTGATCGCGCTTGGTGGAGTGGAACTCTACGATTTCGAGATCGATCGGGCCGACCTCGAAAGCCGCCTGTCCGCCGCCGCGGCGCGGTAGCATCGGGTCAATGGCAAGCGGTGAGACTGAAGACGCTCCGGTCGGCTTGATCGCCTCCGATGATGGGCCGGCTCGACTCACGTTGGGTGTCGCCGCGAGGCTTTCTCGTTACCTCCAAGTCCTGACTCAGGCGCAGAAGACTGGGCGCGAGACGCTCTCCTCGCAGGAGCTCTCGGAGTACACGCGCGTCAACAGCACTCAGATTCGCCGTGATCTTTCGGGCTTCGGCAAGTTCGGCAAGCGCGGCGTCGGCTACAACGTCGACGCGCTCGCCGACGAGATCCGCGAGATCCTTCAGACCGGGGGGCAGCAGAACATCGCGCTCTTTGGCGCCGGGCACCTCGGCAAGGCGATCGGCTCGTCAGACATCTTCGCCGATCACGGCTTCAACGTTGTTGCCGTCTTCGACGCCGATCCGAAAAAGGTCGGCACCAAGGTCGGCGGGCAGTCGGTCCGCCCGGTTGAGGACGCCGATCGCGTAATTGAAGAAGAGAAGGTGCTGGTCGCCGTGCTCGCAGTGCCAGGAGCCGCAGCGCAGGCGCTCGCCGACAAGGTCGTCGATGCCGGCGTGCGGATCATCTTCAACTACTCGGAATCACTTCTCGATGTACCGGCAGGCGTGACGGTTCACACCTCCAACCCCGCGGTCGACCTGCTGCACGCGCTTTACTTCTACCTCTCATGAGTCTGATCGATCTCGAGAAGGCCCGCGACGCTTTTGCGCAAGCGACCGATGGCACAGTGGGGATAGAGGAGGAATTCGCGATCCTCGACCCGCAGACGCTCGATCTGGTTCCGCGCTTCGAGGAGCTAAACGACAGCGCTGGGGAGAGCGACCTCGACTTGGCAGCCTCGATCTCTTCAGAGCTGATCCTTTCTGAGATTGAGATTCGCTCCGGGGCCGGCCGTGATGTTGGGGATGCGCTCGCGCGCCAAGCTGCGATGCGTCGTAGCCTCTTCGCGCTCGCCGCGAGCGAGGGAGTTGAGCTCGGCTCGACCGGCACGCATCCGTGGGCCGATTATCGCGAACAGCTCAACGTCCAGTCCGATCACTACCGGCGTGTCGTCGACGGCCTTCAGTACGTCGCCCGGCGCAACAACACCTTCTCGCTCCACGTCCACGTGGGGATACGCGACGCCGACCGCGCGGTTCGTGTCTGTGATCGGTTGCGCTCTCTGCTGCCGACGCTGCTCGCGCTCAGTGCAAACTCGATCTTCTTCGAAGGGCTCGACAGCGGTTTGGCCTCTGTTCGTACTCAGAGCTTCACGAAGTCGTTCCCGCGCTGCGGCGTGCCCGACGCATACGGATCTTGGGCCAACTACCGCGATTACCTCGAGCTGCTGCTGTCGACCGGCTCGATCGAGGAGGACACTCAGGTGTGGTGGTCGGTCAGGCCGCACCTTGCCTTCGGCACCGTTGAGGTAAGGATTTGCGACGCTCAGTCAACGGTCGAAGAGTCGAACGCGCTGAGCGAGCTGATCGTCGCCTGCGTACTTCAGTGCGCGCGGGACGATGACGACGGTCGTCCGATCTTCGAGCCTCCCGCGCGTCTGATCGAAGAGAACCTCTGGCGAGCAATTCGCTTTGGGGCTGAAGGTGAGCTGATCGATCTCGAACGGGGCATCTGCGTGCCAGCACGCGCCGCCTTCGAGGGACTGCTCGAGTGGACCGCGCCGGTTCGTTCGGAGCTCGGCGTTGAGCCAGAGTTCCCAAGCATGAATGGCGCGCAGCGTCAGTCTGCCGCGCTAGCCGAGGGAATGAGCATCGCCGACGTCTACGCTTCTACAGTGGCGCAGACGCAACAGACATTCGGGGCCGATGAGCCCGCAAGCCCGACGGAGGTATCAACGCCGTGACCGACGAAGCCGCAACGCCAGACCAGCCCGAAGAACCAGCCGCAGCAGCAGCTCCAGCCGCAGCGCCCACCGGGGATCCGGTGCAGCCCTCTGAGGACGAGATGCGCGCCGCCTATGAAGCCGAGCTCAAGTCGCTCCGCGTTGAAGACCTCGTCGCGCAGACGGTCGTCTCGCTGCTTAACCTTGGAGCCCGTAAGGCCGGGCTGCTACCGGGGAGTGAGGACGAGACCGATCCGGTTCAGGTTGGGATCGCAATCGAAGGAATCCGTCGCCTGCTCCCGTTGATCGAACCGGCTCTTGGCGAGAACGCTGCGTCGATCAAGGACGCCCTCGCTCAGCTGCAGGTCGCCTTCACGAAGCTGACGGGCGATCAGGGTGTGGCTCCAGCCGGTCAAGGTGCGCCCGAGGGCGCGGCTGGCACGCCGGAAGGCGCAGCCGACGGCGGTCAGGAGCCACCGGCCAAGCCCGCCAGCGGGCTCTGGACGCCTGGCCCGTAGCGACCGCAGAGCGTTTCCGTCGGGGTTACCGATAGGATCGCTGAGCTTCAGAGCGCTGGGGACAGCAAACAGCCCCGTCGCAACGCGCCTGCCGCCATAAAGGCGGCTGTTCATTCAATCACTCCGGAGGATTCAACCACCGTGTCTGCACTTCTTACCGACCATGGGGTCATCATTGCCGTTGGCTGCGCCCTGATTGCCGTTGCATACGGCGTCATCACCACGACACAGCTGCTGGCGCTCTCGCCCGGCAATGCAGAGATGCAGCGCATCTCAGCAGCCGTTCAGGAAGGCGCCCGCGCTTACCTCAACCGGCAGTACCTCGTCATCGCCGCAGTCGGCGTTGTCCTCTTCATCGCACTGCTCTTCATTCAGGACATCTACGTAGCTGTTGGCTTCGCGATCGGCGGCATCCTCTCCGGTTCGGCCGGCTACATCGGCATGAACGTTTCGGTTCGCTCCAACGCCCGTGTCGCCGAGTCGGCTCGCGATGGCATCGGTCCTGCGCTGAAAGTCGCATTCCGCGGCGGCGCAATCACCGGCATGCTCGTCGTTGGTCTCGCTCTGCTCGGTGTGGCTGGCTACTACGGCCTTCTCACCTCTTACTTCGACCAGACTCCCAAGGAAGCCGTTGACGCGCTGATCGGGCTCGGTTTCGGTGGATCGTTGATCTCCGTCTTCGCCCGTCTTGGCGGCGGCATCTTCACGAAGGCCGCCGACGTCGGCGCCGATCTCGTCGGCAAGGTCGAGGCCGGAATTCCCGAGGATGACCCTCGCAACCCTGCCGTTATTGCTGACAACGTTGGCGACAACGTTGGCGACTGCGCAGGCATGGCAGCCGACCTCTTCGAGACCTATGCCGTTACGGCTGTTGCCGTGATGCTGCTTGGCGTCTTGACCTTCAATGAGCAGACCAACGTTGCGCTTTATCCGCTGATTCTGGGCGCCGTAGCGATCATCGCCTCGATCATCGGCACCTTCGCGGTCCGCAGCGAGAAGGGCAACGTTGAACGCGCGCTCTACCAAGGGCTTGCAGTCTCCGGCATCATCGCGGCGATCGCCTTCTACCCAGTTACGGCTTGGATGATGGACGGAATCACCTTCAAGAGCGTTGCTGGCGCCGCAACTGCTCCAAGCGTCATGAACCTCTATCTCTGCTCGCTGGTTGGCATCGTCGTAACCGCGCTGCTGTTCGTGATTACCGACTACTACACCTCGACGCGCTTCCGCCCGGTCCGCAAGACGGCCGAAGCGTCGCAGACCGGTCATGCAACGAACATCATCTCCGGCTTGGCACAAGGCCTTCAGGCAACTGCGCTTCCGGCGCTGGTCCTGGTCCTCGGAGTGCTCTGCTCGTGGAAGCTCGCCGGTGGCGGCGTCCAAGGCATCTACGGCATCGGCGTCGC
>CAESAO010000011.1_pt1 | contig 17557 bp, 36 predicted proteins | sample 7263591 | NCBI WGS metagenome assembly CAESAO01 (sample SAMEA6814056, study PRJEB35770) | uncultured Conexibacteraceae bacterium | biome: Freshwater; feature: Freshwater reservoir; material: water | place: Czech Republic | collected 2017-05-23 | depth 30m m | reverse complement strand
TCGTGTGGCCGTTGCCTGTGAGGCGTCTAGACGGTGCCTGTTGCGTACGATCTCCGTGTTGCCTGGCTACAGGGTAGGGATTGTCCGTCTAACGGTCATGATCCCCTTGTTGGCACTACTGCCTCGGGGACGCCCTAACGGCGGCTGAGGTGCTGGTAGACTACGAAGCACGCGGGCACCACCGCGAGATTCCACCTTAGAGCGCCCTGCTAGGCGCTCTTTGGCTATGTAGGGGTGTGTCTACTGCGCTGCGTTAGCCGAGTTCTGAGGGGCGTTCGGCTTGGTGACCACCGTGTTCTTGGTAGCCGTACCGCCGATGGGAAGCTTGTTGAGTGCGGCCTGTCCCTGCGGCGTGATGATGAGGCCGAGGACGATCAGTACCGACATTGGCCCGGCGACCTGTGGTGCGAAGTCAGCCAGTAGCGACAGCATGAGGAACACGACCGCGGTTGAATACACGCGCCTGAACTTCGATCCGCCCTTGTCGTCTGTGGAAAGGACGTACGCGAACAGAAAGAGGCCCATGACGAGGGCGCTCTTCCTGGCGTTCGCGGTGTTCGGGCTGGAGAGCGTCTGCCCTGGTGCCCGAGCTGCCTGTTGGAACTCGCTAGCCATTCGCCAGCGGCGACGGGTTGCGGACGGTAGCGGTTCCGCTGCCGCCGCCCTGCACGATTGGCTTCGGAGTCGTGTTATCGCCCTTCAGAAGGGACCACACGCTCAGATTCTTCCAGCCCGCATACACAATGAGGGCACCAAGCAGGACGGCGGCAACGGAAACGAACACCTTGATTAGGCCTGGTTCTTGCTTACAAGTCCCTTGACCATGCCCGAGAGCATGACGCCGAGGACGAAGGCGATGGTGTAGCCGAGGAAGTTACCCTTCATGATTCGTGTTCTCCAGTTCTTGAGAGTGGGTTACCGCTTGCCGACGCTGACGGCGAACTTGAAGCCCGCCTTGTCGAGAAGCAGGAGGCCGAGGACGGCGACGAGGACGAGGGACACCAGGCCCATGTGGGCCGATGCAGCGCCGTCGTCGGTGCGGCCACCCATCCCTGACCCCGCCGTGCTGGCGGAGTACAGGGTGGGCTGACCGGTCATCAGGACGGACGGATCGAACCCGGCCATCGGTTAGTTACCCGTGCGGACGGACGACAGCGACGGGGCCGAGAGCTGCTGCGCGAAGCTCCAGGCGTACGACGAACCTTCCAGCGAGACGCCGTTGACATCGTTCGTGAGCACCTGGAGGGTGTTCGCGCCGCTGCCCCAAGTGCCGGAGAACTCAATGCGGCTGGCCTGGTTGGTGCCGAGGAAGTTCTGCATGCCGAGGGTGCCATCGACGCCCTGGATGTTGATGCCGTCGATGCTGGCGAACCTGACGGGCAGGACGCCGGTGTCGGCAGCGACATTCGTCGAGCCTGCCTGACCGACTTCGCGGGCGAACCACTCGTTGAGGACGTAGGCGGGGTCCATGCTCAGCCAGAGCGGGGCGCCGTCGATCTGGAACGTGGTGGGGTTCGGGAAGTTGCTGAGTGCCTGACGCACGTTCGAGCTGTTCCTGACGACCATCACGAGGTTGCGGTAGATGTTGCCCTTGCGGATCAGGCTCGCCGTCATCGCCGTCGAAGCGGTGATCGTCGGCGTGGAGAGCGACCAGTGCTGCACGGTGCAGCCGACTCCCTGAACGCCCCAGATGTTCTGGCCGATACCGGGCGGGAACGCCGTCTGCGCTGCGCCCGACTGCTTGTTGACGCCATCCGGCACGGTGTACGCGGCGAGGATGTAGTCGAACACGAGCGACGGGATCGTGGTCGGCGCGGTCTGCCAGATGTTCGTGGACAGATCGACGGTGGCCTTCAGCTTGTACGGGCTCTGTGCGTCGAAGTTCGGGAGCGCACCGAGGCCGGAAGCCTCGCTCATCTCAAGCGGGATGCGCCACTGGAACAGCGGAGCGGTGACCGAGCTGGAGTAGAGCTGCGAGAGCGTCGGGTCGTTGACGGCCTTGTACTGCCCGTACTTCTGGGCGAGGTACGCTTCGTAGCCCGACCAGGTGGGGCCGCCGTACAGCTCTGCGCCGTTTGGGTCGGTCAGCGAGATGTTGGAGAGGATCTTCGGCGGGTAGTCGGCGTTGAACGTGCCGCCGGTGCCGGACGAGTTGTTGCGGAGCCGGATGTCGATCCAGCGGGCGAACCCGTAGGACTGCACGCTGTTCTGGAGCGGCGAGACGTCGACGGTGGCCGCACCGGGCGTGGTTGCTGCCGAGGTCGTCCACTTCTCAAAATACTCGTGGGTGGACGCGCGGAAACTGAGTGGAGCCTGTGCCATAGCTTCTGATCCTTTCAGGAGCCGAGGAGGTACGACAGGCCGCCGTTGACGCCCTGCGCGAGTGAATTGTTGCGGCCCTGCACGAGGTGCTGCAGGACGCGCAACAGGAATAGTGCGATGACCACCGAGAACACGGTGTGAAGTACGGGAACTGACTTCAAAGCTGCTCCCTTGATAGGGGTGTACGAAAAGTTGTTACCCCTATTTGTAGCACTGTCGCGCCCATGTTGGAAAGGGCGGGATGCTAGAACCGTTCCAACCGGCCTCGTTTGCGATCCCGTTCGCGGCATCTCTTGCAGCCGGGTGTGCTGGTGTCGGAATGGTCGCACCCGCACTCTTGGCACGTTGTGTTGATGGCGTCTACGACCTGGTGCGCGGCACGGCAGCACTTCGCGGAGCAGTACGGGTCATCTAGGGCGGCACGGATCACGGTGCCGATCGGCTTGCGGCACTGCTTACACAGGTCTGTCCGTTCTACTAGGCGCGGAACAATGACCTTTCCCTTGATTTTTCCGCTTGAATGCAGGGAATAACGGCTCCTACCGTCCGTCGTTACCGTCTCAGTCTCTTTCGGCATTACTTCTCCTTCCTAATCGTCCACCAGCCATGCAGCCGCCAATACACGCGGTAGCCGTAGTACAGGCCGACCATCGGCAGGGCGACGTACCAGAACGCGATGACGACGACCATCAGCATTAGGATCAGGACGCTGGCTAGCCACTTCAGGGCGGTTGGGGTGCGGTTCCACGCCTCGACGGCGAGCAGCCAGCTTGCGAGCTTGCCGGTCAAGCGGAAGTCATACACCGCAGATCCTCCTAGTGCGTGGTGCCCATGCTGACCAGTCGCGCCCATGCCTGCTGATCCTTACGGCGGCCCGCAAGTTTCCTTGCAGGGTCAGTAAATAGTTGAGCGCGTACTGAGGATGGGCGCGATGGTTGATCTGAAAGAGGCCGTAGTCGCCGGTGTCTGAGATGGCGGTGGTGGTCAGGTTGGATTCGGCGCGGGCTACGCAGAGCGCCTGGTCGGTGTGGCCGGGAAACGCGATGGCGATGGCTAAAACGACGGTGTGGACGATCATGCGTCCTCCTCTTCGTGGGAGATGGTGAGGGTGTTCTCAGTCAGTTCGGATGGCGCGGTAATCACCGCCTCGTCAGCTTCGATGGCGCGAGCGAACCCGGCGTCCATCGGAAGGAACGGGCTCATGCGACGGATCACGGTTTTGCGGGCCATAGCGTCGTAGTCGGTTGTCCACGGTCCGGTTTCGCGGCGGGCGCTCATTGACCGGGCGCGAGCCGCTTCTATGTCCTCGGGGTACATCACATGAATGACCGTACCGGACGGCCGGAGTCTCGCCAACCCGTAGTAGCACATCACCTCGCCGCGATCTGAGGGGCGGCACGGGATGTGCCGGAGCTTCTCGCCTGTGCCGTACTGGTACTCAAACGTGTCTCCCTGGTAGACGGTGCGGGCCACGATGTCGGCGAGCTGGCCGCTGCGGCGGGCGAGGGCGATCATGCCCTTGTAGCCCAGCATGAACGTCGCTTGCCGCTTGTACGGGACGAGATAAGCGTGGCCGAGTGGGCCGAACTCCAGGCCGAGCTGGGCGGACAGCATGACGCCACCGAGCAGGCTCTCGGGCGAGCACTCGTACAAGTTTGGGTTGCGTTGAAGCTCGGTCGTCACGATGCGGGTAAAGCGGTCAGTGTCCATCACCCCGGCGAGGACGCGCTCGATGGCGGGCGCTTGCCGGGCGATCAGGTCGAGGACGGTTCGCTTTTGCGGTTGCGCTTGACGGTCGAGCGCGGAGGACAGATCAGTAGACGCCATGAGGCTTCTCCCATTCGCGGTAGTACTCGGTCAGCAGCTCGTCTAACTCCAAGCCCTTGCGCTCGGTTACGTCGAAGCGAAGGGCGAAGGCGTACCGGCGGATCTTCCGCAAGAGCATGACCTCGCCTTCGTAGAACTCAACCTTGCGGGGCTTGTCGTTTCGTACGTCAGGTGTGTCGGTCACTTGAGCGCGAACCTCCGAAACGTCGTCGTGGTCAGGCAGGCCTCGAAGGCTTCGGGGTGCTCGGCCTTCAGCTTGTCGGTGTCGGTGCCGGTGCGCGAGGTGTTCCGCCAGGTGGCGACGGTGACGCCACGCACGGTGGCATTCGACGCATCGCCCATCTGCATCTTCAGTTCTTGGATGATGCGATCCTCCTCCACCTCGGACGCTTTCCGGGCATCCCTCGCCTTGCGGGCCTGCTCAACGAGCGGCCACTTGTGCTCGGGCAGTTCGACTGTCTCGGCGTGCGCGGCAGGGTACAGCAACTTGAGCGCGTTCGTGGTGCCGTCCGTGCCGTCGGGTGCAGGAGCCTCGTCCCTGTCCACGAGATCCTTGAACTCAATCAGCAGGCTGAGAATGGTGGCCCACACCTTCGGATCAAAATCCAGGGTGCGGGTGATGAACCGTTGCCCGCCGACCAAGCAGCCGAAGTACATACGCTTCGCCCCCGTGATCGCCATGTAGACCTGCGCCTGCACCTGATAGGTGATCGGCACGCTGTCATCATCCCACGCGCTAGCGCCGTTCAGGCCGACTGTCTTTAGCTCGACGAGGCAAAGATCGCCGTCTTGGAACAGGAACCCGTCCGGCGTTCCTTGCACCCACTCCGGCAAATCCGCAGGCCGCACCTCGGCCAGCGTTGCCGGTGTCCATTCCTCAATGATGCCGAGCGTCTGCCGCAACTCGTCGCGCAACACCGGCTCTAGCACCTGCCCCCACTTCGCTGCCTCGCCAGCTTCGGGCAATGGCTGTTTGCCTGTTTTGTCCAGCCACAACGCGATGCGGCTGGTGTACGGGTTGATGCCGCACGCTGCCGCGGCCTCGCTGCCACCGATCCGAAAGTCTCTCACGATGCCTCCTGTGTAGACAGTGAAAGTTGCGAAACGCTGTCGCCGAGGTTGCGGCACGCTGTCCTCCAGTACGACGGCTTTAGCTCGGAACCAACGAATCTGCGACCCAACTGGAGCGACACAACACCTTCGGAGCCAACACCGGCGAACGGGCTGTAAACGAGATCGCCTGGAGCGCTCCATAGCTTCACGCACCGCTCAATGACTCCCAGCTGCAATGGTGCCATGTGGCGCTCGTCGCGCTCGTCGCGGGCATTCGCCACGTTCAATACGTCTGTCTCGCGGATGCCGCCGGGATAGTCTTTTCCAGCGCGGTACCAGACGGGCGCGGCCCATTCGATCCATTCCTCCTGCGTGATCCAACCGTCCGGGTTGCCGTACCGCTCCGAGATACCCGCCTTGATTGGAACCTCGTTCTGGCCTGGCTTCTTGAACTGAAGCACGTAGTCGGCTAGAGCCATGTGCATCACGGACGAGTCACGAGCTAGGCTCTTGAACAGCAAGCCCTGATCCTTCGTGCGGATCGCTTTGATCTGCGGATCCTTGTCGATGCAGACCTCGCCGTAGTAGATCCATCCGGCGCGCTGCATCGTCTTGATGACGTTGCCTCGAAAGTCCTTAACGCCAACGTAGCCGTCCCTGACCTTCTGCGCTGTCGTCTGGCAAAGGTGGATCGCGCACGACCGCCCCGGCATCGTGGCAGAAAACAATCCAACGGCGAGCGGGCGCATCATCCCCGCAAACTCGCGCAAGTCGTGCGTGTTGCCCATGTCGCGCTCCGAAGCGCTGTAGACGTACATTCCAGGGAACGGTGGCGAGAACACGCTGAGTCCTAGACTGTCCCGATCTAGCTCCTGGACGACATCCACGCAGTCTCCGAGGTGGAGTGTCCAGCCGTCGCCGGTGGCGATGTCTCGCTGGTACTCGCCGGGCTGCTTTGCTGCCCGAGCGTCTGCGAGGTACCGGACGATCTGCTCCATCATGTGTTCTGCCTCCCTAGCTTTGCGTTGGACGTTTTCGATCACGGCTCGTTCACCTTCGCCTGCGAATACGCGTACGTGGACGGGCCGAGTCTGGCCGAAGCGCCAGCAGCGACGGACGGCCTGGTACCACTGCTCGTAGCTGTCTGAAAGTCCGACGAAGCAGACGCGGGCGCAGTGTTGCCAGTTGAGTCCGAACCCGGCTATGGTCGGCTTGGTGATGAGGACTCGGATGCGGCCCTCGGCGAAGTCGAGTAGGGCTTGCTCTTTGCGCTCGGCGGTGTCTGAGCCGCGGATCTCTACGGCGTCGGGAATGGCTCGTCGCAAAGCTTCGCTTTCGCGGTTGTAGTCGCACCAGATAATCCACGGCTCGTTAGGTTCTGACGCAACGGCCACAGCGCAAGCTGCTACCCGGTCATCGGTTGAGGCAAGCCTGGCCTCGCGGCGCTCGTCCAACGTGCGAGCCTCGACAGCGAAGAGGCGATCATCAGACTGCCGGTCGTCATCGACCCATTCGTGATCGACCAGGAGCGGCGGCAGGCTGTACCCGCCGTCCTCGTGGCCGAGGTCAGACGGGCGGCGGACAGCGATGGCCCATCCGGCGACCCATTGCCAGAACAGCCGGTGCGCGTGGCCTTTCAACCGCCAGTGCTGCACGGCGACCTGATCCTCGTCGTGGACGAAGAACTCGCCGAGCATCTGCTGCCGGGTCATGACTCCGAGAAACTCGGCGTGGTTTCCTAGCTCGGTGTGATCGTTCGGCGCTGGTGTCGCGGTGCAGCAGAGCCGGTAACGGATCGTCTTTCCCCACTTCGTCAGGTCGTCGCGGGTATGCGAATCTACGCTCTTGAGTATGCTCGACTCGTCCAGCACAAGCCCGGCCCATTCAATGTCTCGGTACAGGTGTAGACGCTCGTAGTTGGTGATGACGATGCAAGCGGTCGTGTCGTCCGGGGTGCGGCTTGCTGCAACATCGGCGATGCCGAACTTGACTGCTTCGCGGGCTGTTTGAGATGCGACAGCGAGCGGAGCGAGGATCAGGACACGGCCGCCGGTGCGCTCGGCGATTTCGTGCGCCCATGTGATCTGCATCAGCGCTTTGCCTAGTCCGGTGTCGGCGAAGATCGCGGAGCAGTCACGGTCGAGCGACCAGTCAACTATCTGCTGTTGGAATGGGAACAGGTGACTCATTGCGCCTGCTTCATGATCTCTAGGAACGCATCCAGGCCGAGCGTGATCTGCCACGGCATCCTGCTCTTGCGCCACACGACGGCGGGCGTGCGCTTTTGCTTCGCCGCGTCCGTCTCGGCCTGCCGAATCCACTCCAGGATCTGAATGCGCTCCTGCCACTTCACCTCAAGGTGCAGGCCGGGAAGGTTGTGCAAAAGGTCGCCGGTTAGGCGTCCGTCACGGCGAGCCGGAAACCCTGCCTCAGTCAGCACCGCTGCAACCTCGAGCTCGCCTCGTGTGCCCTTCCGGCGTTCCATCGCTCCCATCTAGCGCACCCCTTTCAACTGTTCCGCGAGAATGTCACGCACAACCACGCTGATCGTGACCTTGCGCCGTTTCGCCAGCTTCGCCAGCCTGTTCGCGTCCTTGACCGGCACGCGCACCGTCAGAACTTTGGTTAGATCGCTCATCCCTTCTCCTTCCTAGCAGCGAGAGCAGCACGGGCAATCTTCTGCTGCACGATGCAGCGGGTCGTCCTTGGCACCTTGTCAGCCGCGATCTGTTCCAGCGCTTCGGCCAGCCGGTCACGGTCAGCCTCGGCAGCAGCGTTAAGATCCTTGCACTCGTCCAATGCCGCGAGTCTCTGTGCCGCCACCTTTCTCTCCGGCGCAATCATCAATAGGCGAGCGCTCGCCAGCGCCTTCCAATGCTCGCGGCTACTGATCGCCTCGTCGCGCTTCTTCTCGGCAGCCTCGGCACGGTTGGCCCGGAAGTGTTCTTCCTGCCACGCGGTAATGTGCAGGCGCGCCGCCTCCGCTGCTTTCTCGATGGGGCGACGGTAGTGGTCGGCGTGGTTAGCGACGATGGCCTCCAACTCAGCCAAACGGTTACGCTGCTGCTCAATGCGGTTGACGAGCCTATACCGCTCCTTCCGCGCTTCCTCCAACTCTGCGGTCAGGGTGGGGATCACAGCAAGACGACGACGAAGCTCGGCAGCAGCGACTTCGCTCATATTCGGCGGAGTCACCTTCTCGATCAGTTCCTCGTCTGTCAGGTCGCGCAGGTTCACGACTTCACCCGAATGCCGAGCGCGGACAGGAGAGCAGCCTGATCGTCGGCGTTGATCTTAGCCCCGGTCAGGTCGGCCCCGGTCAGGTCGGACCAGGTCAGGTTAGCCCTGGACAGGTAGGCCCCGGTCAGGTAGGCCCCGGTCAGGTCGGACCAGGTCAGGTTAGCCCTGGACAGGTCGGCCCCGGACAGGTCGGACCCGGACAGGTTAGCCCTGGACAGGTTAGCCCTGGACAGGTCGGCCCCGGACAGGTCGGCCCCGGACAGGTCGGCCCCGGACAGGTCGGCCTTAGCTGCGACCGCTTCCTCAACGGCAGCGCGAACAGTCTTGGCCTCGCTCGTCCAGATCACGTTGCCGGATGTGTTGCGAATCTCGATCATGATGCTCTCCTTACGAATAGGCAGACGACGACCAGGGCGAACCACGGAAGGGCGCTCACGACTCGATTTCCATGTCAAGCTTCGGATCAAGCCACCAGCCGGTGTGGATGCCGTTGTGGTAGGTGTTCTTGAAAGCAAGGCCGCTGCTGAGAATGACCGGCTCAACGTCGATCTGGTTCCAGACGACGGCGGGAACGTCGATGCTGACGATGATGTCGCTGCCGTTGATGTTCAGGGCGCCCTTCAGATCGCACTGTGCGGTGGCGGGCGTGACAAGTGCTGCGTTGGTGTTCTGCGTGGTGTCCATGAGTTGAAGTATACGATGCGTATACGCAATGTCAAGGGCGATTCGCTAGACTCCCGGCATGGACACCACATTCACTCTAATCGCCCTTCTAAGCACCTACAAAGAAGGGCCGCTCGCACACGCAGCCATCGCCTCGGCGCTCAAAGCCACCCCACATGTGTACGTCTACGATGGCCCTGCCGGAATGGACGCCGACGGCCCCGAAACCGACTGGACACGCTGGGACGGCCTCATCACCTTGAAGCAGGGCCGCTGGAAAACAGACGCGCACAAACGGACGGACATGATAAAGGTGGCACGGAAGTTCCGCCCCCAGCCGGTCTGGTCAGTATGGATCGACGGCGACGAGGTACTCGTGAACGCCGAATACTTGACCGACTGGGTGCAAATGTGGCTGTGGCAAGACGAAGCCGACCAGGCGCAAGCGCCAGCCGATTTCTCGCCCAGGTTGGGCTGGCCTATCCGGTGCGTCGAGCTGGACGGCAGCGTTGCCACCACTCGCGGCCGAGTGATGCGAGCCGACCTGATCGACAGCTACTCGGTCAGCTCGTCAGTGTTCAAGGACGCGATGGGCAACACGCACGCGGAGGGCAACACGATAGAAAGGTTCTCGCAGTGGTGGGAACCGCGGGCCCCGTACATGCTCGGGAAGATCAGCGGCACTTCGGAGGATGCGGAGCATGATCGGCTGATGTTGCCGCCACCGTTGCCGTGCGAGCCGTTCATCATGCACCGTTCTGCGTTGAGGCATCCGGCGCGGCGCGGCTCCCGGCTGCATACACAGGAGCCACGCGAGATCGAAAAGCAGAAGCGGCTGCTCGGCCTAGAAGGTTAGGGGGAACGGCAGTCCGCCCTCGGGCATCAGGCCGCTGTCCTGCAAGACACCGATGAGGGTGGGAAAAATTACGGCAGGGCTGACCTCGGCGTCGGTTGCGGCCTTGATCGCGTTCGCCAGGTCGTGGCCGCAGTTGCGGATCGCGTCGAGGTGATCTTGGGTGTCCATCACAGCTCCCTCTGGAGGTTGTCTTTTACGTCGGGCCGGTTGTGGCAGTCCTGGCAGACAGCGGCGGAATCCTTCTCGCGCAAGTTCGCGATGCCAGAGGAGAAGAACCACACGACGCTGCCGCAACTGATGCACTTGCCGCCTTCGCGTACGTCTGTGCGTCCCCTGATCGCACGGTCGTTCTTGCGGTACCCGACAACGTAACGGCCAATGTCAGCCATAGAGCGTTCTCCTGTTTGGGGTGTCCATGCTCGGGAGTCTAGCCACGGCGGCTGGTTTCCGCTATACCCTATGGGAGATTCCACAACCCTCGCAGCCCGCTCGGGCGCGACCAAAGGAGACACCTTGAAGATCAACGGCGTACTCGACATCTTCTCCGCACTGATCCTGCTCGCGGCCATCAGCCTGGTCGTGTCCAAGCCGCAGATCGTCAGCACCGTCGGCTCCAGCTTCAACACCGCGCTCAAGACCGCGAAGGGCTGACCGTGCGCGGCGGCAAGCTCGCCTTCATGAGCGGCCCCGGCCCGTGCAACACCGCCCTCTTCGGTAACGCGGTGTACGTCACCCCCGGGATCAGCGGCAGCGTGTCCGTCTACGATGTACCGGAGGACAGCGGCCCCACGAACGTCACCCGGTGGACGCCGAACGAGTTCACTTCGCCGACGCCGCAGCATGCCCGTCCGGCTCGCCGTTCCGCCAACTTCAGCTCGTTGGCGAACGCTTCAAGGTGGCAGGGCGGTTGGAGCACTTCGTTTGCCAGTCACTACGGGCAGACGGCGAAGCCGCAGCACACCGCGCTGACGAAGAACAACAACCCGAACACGTACGGCAGCAAGGAGCAGCAGCGGGCGACCGTCTACAACCCGTGGCCGTCGGCTGGCGCGTTGTACCCGAAGGCGGTTTAGGTGCAGATCATCCCGAAGCTGAGAGACTCGCTTACGATGTTCTGGCAGGCACTCGACGACGCCGAGCGGCGCGTCCTGCTGCTCGCGTTCTCATACGTCGTCGCCGGTACCGTCGCGTCGGCGGCGAAGAAGAACCGCGCCCGCCAAATCCACCGCATGAAGAACGACATTCTGGAGGAGCTGCGTCATGGCCGCTGAACCCGTCAAAAAGGCTAGCCCCGATTTCGCCAAGCGGCTGACGCAGAAGGTCGGGCCGCTTCCCGTCTGGGCATGGGCCGCAAGCATCCTCGTCATCGCGTACGCCTACTCACGGAACCGGTCGAGCAAGCAGGCTGCGGCTAGCACCGGTTCAACGTCTCCGACCGCGGCCGATCAGATGAGCGGCCTCACTTCCGATGGTGGCCTGATGGGGTCGGGTGCGGCTGGTGCTGGTGCTGGTTTCGGGTCGGGCATGGCGAACCCGAACGCTCCGCTGCCGTACGATTCCAGCATCCCGTACGACTTCAATCCGTGGTCATATCAGAACGGCACGACGACCGCGACCGGCACCACTAACGTGCCTGCGACCGCGACCGGCACTACCGGGCCTACTGACAACGGCGGTTACGTCGCTACGTCAAGCGGCACGGCAGCGTTCACGCAACCTGGCCCGGGTGGCATCCCGCTTCAGGTTTACGGCACCGTCGCGCCGACGACCGCTCAGACCGCAGCGACCGGCACTCCCGGCTCCGCGTTGTCTGGCCCCCCGGCACCGGCGATCCTGTCCGCGGTTCCGAACGGCGCGACCAGCGTCAAGGTTCTTCCGTCTGGCGCGGTCACCTATGTGACGGGTAGCGGTGCGACGGTGGAGAAGGCTCCGGGCATGACTCCGTACGTCATCAAGGCCGCACCCGCTGCTGCCGCCCCGAAGCCCGCACCTAAGCCCGCCTCGGCCGCGATTCCGAACCAGGCAAGCTCGGCGCTTAGGAAGATCGGCATCTAGTGAACAGCTCCAAGAAGGGCGCGGCACTCGTTGGCTTCGTCATCATGGGACTGTCGCCGTCATTCGTGGATTGGCAGCAGTCCCCCGACAAGCGCCGCAAGATGATCGCCTTCTACCTGATCGGCCTCTCTTTGGTCTACTACGGCCTCTTGAGCTAACCGCGTGGCGCTCGACAACAACCAAGCCCGCTTCGTCGTCGGTGTGTCCCGCGCAACCGGTCTAGACCCGCGCGTACTCGTTGCGTGGATTCAGCAAGAGGGCGCGAACGCACCTAACGGCACGGGTGGTTACAACTATTTGAACCTGTCGAAGGGTAACGGCAACGTAGGCGAGGTGTCTACCTCGAAGAGGTTCGCCAACTTCGGCAACGTGGACGCCTCGATTGAGTCCACGGTACGTCGTCTCAATAACCCGTTTGCCCGTCCGATCCTGGCAACAGCACGCGCACGGGGGAACCCTAGCCAGCAGATCGCAGCCATCGCGGCAACCGGATGGGACGCCGCTGGTTACGGCGGGCCTGGTGGCCCGAACCTTCGCAACACGTTCAGCGCCCTGTTCACACCCGCCGCATTGACCGGGCAGGCTCTCGGCCCCGAGGCCGCAGGCGGGGTAGCGTCAACGGCCGGAACCAAAAGCGCGGCCGATTGGACATCGTACGACGCCAAAAACCTCGGCACAGATCTGTCCATCAAGTCCCCGCTTGACTTCCTCAAGAAGCTGCTTGAGCCAGAGCTGTGGCTGCGTATCGGCCAAGTCATCGGTGGCGCTATCCTCTTGGGCATGGGCCTGTTCCTGCTGATGCGGCAGATCGGCCTCGCCGCCCCGACAACCCCTCTCGCTGCCATCGCCGCAGCCGCATAAGGAGACACGATGAGCGAAGATGGCTTCTACGACAGTGCGAACAATCAGGCTTTCATCAACGCGACCGCGAACTCCAGCGGCATCGCGCAGGGCAGCATCGGCCCCTGCCCCGCCGGATATCAGTGGTACGTCGAGCGGTACTCCACGTTCTCCAACACCTCGGCCACTCCTGCTTTGGAAATCTTCGTGATGAACAGCCCGACGTTGCCTGCGAACTTCACCGCGAGCGTCGGTGACCGGCAGGGACGGCAGGACTACACCGCGTCGGGCAAGAACGCGCAGTCAGACAACTACAGCCCGGTGATCGTGCAGGAAGGTCAGTGGCTTGTTGCCGGATGGACGGGCTGCACCTCGGGCGATATCTGCCAGCTCTCGGTTCAGTACCACGTCAATCTCAAGACGCTGCGTATTGAGATCCCGCAACTGATCGCGCAGACCGTCGAGCAGTCCTACCCGGACGCTCCGCACCGCGAGCCCGAGCACGCCGCCTCAAACCACACCAGCAAGAAGAACCGCGCTCTGTTGCCGTTCGTCACGGATCCGAACGCGAACTAATGGCCGCGTCCGCCGAAGCCAAAGCCCGCGCCCGCGGCGGCATCAAAGGGTATCGCACCGTCAAGCTCAAGAACGGTCAGACGATCCTCGTCGCTGTCGTTCCGAAGGCTGGGCCGCGCGGCGGTCACACCGTCGTGTTGCGTGGCCCCGTTGAAGGCGTCAAGGCAGGCAAAGCCGCACCGGCAACTCTTGCCCCCGCCAGGGCGATCACCCGGAAGCGACTCCGAGAGCGTCTACGCCGCCGTTAGGTACACTCCGAATATCTACCGGCCGGAAGGCGAGGTAGTGATATCAGGTGGTGTCCATCATCTGAGCGCATGAGGATCAGAGAACTGAAGCCCGCCCCCCTTCGGGGCGGGCTTCGTCTATGCTACGGGGTATGGACACTAACACTGAGCCGGACGGGCTTGCACAGCTCAAGGCCGGACTAGAAGAGGTACGCGGGCTGGTGTTGGAACTGAAGACGAGCAGGCAGCCTGCGGAGCGGGCCGAGATCCGTCAGGAACTTGACGAGGTTGAGGCCGATGTGGAGAAGCTGGCGAAGAAGTACGGCTTGCCTGCGTCCACGATCCGTGAGAGCATCGCTGCGGCGAAGCGGGCCGAGCGCAAGGACGAGATGCGCGACGTTGTGCGCGAGCTGCTTGAGGAGATGATCGACGCTGACGACGAGGACGACCTGGTGGACGAGGTGGCGGACGAGGTGGCGAAGCCGAAGGCGAAGCCTCGCGCCCCGAAGCCCGATCCCGTTGTGGACGAGCCTGTGGAGGACACCGCTCCGCACATCCCGCACTGGTCGGATCGTTCGATTGGGGATCTGCTCAAGTGAAGCGCGTAACACTGATTCTCAACGTAGAGCTCGCGACGAAGAAGGACGCGGACGCCGTGTTGATGTGCGTCGCTGCCGATGATCGCGTGTTGAAGCTGGATGGCACGATCACGCTTCCGGTGCCGATGATCGACAACCCGGAAGCCGCCGCCCGAATGGCCGCGGATGACGTACGCCTTCGCGCCGTCGGAGTCCTTCCCCCCTTCAGTGGAGATGCAGCATGAACGGAAACGAGCTACGCAGCCTGCGCGAACGGCTGGGCTTCAACCAGATCCAGCTAGCCGAATACCTCAACGAAGTAAGCGGCCGTAGCTATCGCGGTTCCACCGTCAGCCAGTGGGAATCCGACAAGCGCAGCATTCCCGCCGTCGTCGCAGACAGCGTGTCGGCCCTCGTCGTCAACGCCGCGATCCCCGGCGACCCGCTCGCAGACCTCGCCGACCTCGCCGCCGACACCGCGCCCGAAGGTGACGCCAGCGAACAAACCGCCCAAATCCCGATGTCGTCCTCCGGCATCTACACCAGGGCGTGCGTGGATCTCTGGGGCATGATCGCCATGATGGTGTCCAGCGCCGGTGCGTTGTCGAAGAATCCGGCGCTGATGCAGGACGGGTTCACGATTGACGCCGACAAGCAGGCGCTCGGCCGTGCGTGGGGAAAGCTCGCGGAGTCTAACGAGACTTTCCGCAAGATGCTTGTCAGCGCGACCTCGGGCGGCGCGTACCTTGAGGTGATCCTTGTAACCAGCACGACGGCGGGTAAGCTGTTCCAGAACCATCACGCCCGCCGCACAATCGAAACGGAGAACAGCGATCACCGTGCCGGTGTCGAGAACCAGCAGACCCCCGCTAGCTAGTCTCGACGAGCTGGCACCTGTTCTTCCGTGGTCGGAGCTGTTCGCTCGGCTCAAGTCGAACTTCCGCCAGGGCGATCATGTGGCGATCATCGGGCCAACCGGCACCGGGAAAACCCATATCGCCCTGGCGGTCGCGGAGATTCGCAGCTACGTCATGGTCGTGGCTTGCAAGCCGAAAGACTCGCTGGTGGACGACGCAGTTGCGCGAGGCTACTACCGCATTCCGGGGAACCAGCTAGAGATCCCGTACGTGGACAATCGGCCGATGCACCCGAAGGTTGTTTATTGGCCGATGCTTCCGGCGAGCGTCCGGCAGAAGCTCCCGAAACACAAGATACTCGGGGCCGAGAAGGCGATTCAAGGGCCCCTGGTTGGCGGTGCCATCGGGTACGTTCGGAACGCCGGAAACTGGTGCCTCGTCATTGACGAAGGAACGTGGGTTTGCCGCGATCTCAAGCTGCAACGCGACATAGACAGCGCCCTGTTCCAGTTCCGCTCTCTCAACGCGAGCATCATCATCCTCGGGCAGCGTCCGGCGTGGATGGGCCGCTACGTGCTGTCGCAGCCTACGCACCTGTTCCTGTTCAACACAAACGACCGAGACGACCGCAAGGCATTGGGGGATGTGTCCGGGGTGGACAGTCGCGCCGTTGAAACCGTCGTGCAGCAGCTCGACCAGAAGAGGCATGAGTTCCTGTACATCGACACCAGAGAGCGAAAAATGTATCGCAGCATCGCCCCGGCACGGGTAAGCTAACAAACCGATGCCATACAGCATCCCTAACACCGCTAGCACAGATTCCTACCAGACGTGGGGGAATGGCATTTACACGGGCGGCTGGATACAGGTATTCGATCAGACCGGCGTGACAGGTGGCGGCGGCGTGATCGCCTACGTTTCGCACCGTCCTTCCGGTTCGTCCGGCCCTACCGCCGACGCTGAAGCCGTCCAACTCACCCCCGGCTGGTACCCGCTGATCGGCACTCCCCGCGATCCAATCGTGTCGGTCACGTTCAAGAGCGCCATCACCGGCAAGCCCGCCCAGGTGTACGGCCTGCTCGTTGAGGACGGAGCGGCCGGGTTCGGAAGCGGAACGCAGATATCGGGCAGCCTTTCGTCTACAGGCACAACCACGCCACCGTCCACGGGAGGTTCCAACGTGATTACAGGCAGCGTTGACTCAACAGGTGCCGTCCTTGCCGGAACAGGTTTTACCATCACCAAACTAGGCACAGGAAACTACCAGATCAACTGGACTACCCCGTTTGCTGCGGCACCTACCGTAGTCGCTACGACCACGCAGAGCCTTCGCAGCGCCATCATCGGATCCAACGCCACTATTGCCACCTCAGTTCTTGTGCAGTCGCAAACGGCAGGCACAAACACCGACGGTGGCTTCTATTTCCTCGCCACAGCCACAGTTTAGGAGAAAGATGTCGCGCCTCAGCCGAAACGACCAGGACAACACCGTAGCCGAGGAAATCGTCACCGTTGAGGAAATCCACGGCGACCTCGAGCGGCCCGCCATCACCATTCACGATGTCTACACCGAGCTGGATCGTCCAGAGGTAGGCGAGAAGTAGCTATGACCGCTCGCGTGCGCTCCGACTACGCCATCCGTTCGATCACCACAGCGATTATTGCGCTGTCGTGCGTGTTCGCGGTCATAGTCGAGCAGCTCACGACCGGCCGCGTAGACCCCAACTTGCAGGGCTGGGGCTCTCTCATCATCGGAGCGTACTTCGGCTCGCACATGGCAACGAACGGCAAGATGGTTGCCGCGTTGAAGGACAGTCGCTAATGGGTTTGCTCGATTCAAACGCCGGTGGCACTCGTCGCTGGTGGAACCCGACCACGTGGAGGACAAACTAGATGGGCTTTCCACCCCCAAGCGGTGGCGGCGGCAGTGTCGCCTCTGTATTCACCCGCACAGGCGCGGTAGTCGCAGCCGCAGGTGATTACATGGGAGTCGTTCCCGCAGCCCTCACAGGCGCAACGGCCGCCACTCGATACGTTGGCGGAACAGCCTCAGGAGCTCCAGCATCAGGCACGTTCGCTGTTGGGGATTTCATCGTGGATCAGACCGGCGATCTATGGGTATGCACCGCCGCTGGCACACCAGGCACCTGGACAAACGCCACAGGCACCATGCCGCTATCGGTTGTAGCGTCCGCGAGCACGATTACCGCCACGCCCGGATATCTGCACGCAATCACCGGCACCACAACCATCAACACCATCAACGGTGGCGTCGCTGGCGCAACCATCATCCTTTATGGATCAGGTCAAGCCGCCTACACTCCCGTGATTCTCAGCAACAGCGGAAACATCCTGCTGAAGCCATCCGTTGCTGGTTCCGCTACCACGGCCTTCGGAATCTACGCCGGAGAAACCATCACGCTTCTCTACAACTCCGGCACTTCTAAGTGGGTTGAGATCAGC
>CAESAO010000010.1_pt1 | contig 17819 bp, 18 predicted proteins | sample 7263591 | NCBI WGS metagenome assembly CAESAO01 (sample SAMEA6814056, study PRJEB35770) | uncultured Conexibacteraceae bacterium | biome: Freshwater; feature: Freshwater reservoir; material: water | place: Czech Republic | collected 2017-05-23 | depth 30m m | reverse complement strand
GCTCGCTTCGTGAACCACGCCCTTACGGGCGAATCTGCAGTTGCGCACTTGTCTTCATGATGTATGGTCGGCGTTCAGCGCGGGGACATCTTCCACCATGCACGCCCTTCAGATCCATACTCCACCGCTCGCCGCGCTCGCTCTGATCGTCTTGGCCGCGCTGCTGACTGGCTGCAGCGCAGCGTCCAAGGCTAAACCGGGAGCAGCGGTCGAAGTTGTTACGACGGTCGCTCCTATCACGTCGATCGCAGCAGCCATTGGCGGCGATCGCGTCAACGTCAGCGGCGTTATCCCTGAGGGCACCAACTCGCACACCTACGAGCCGAAGCCGTCCGTTGCCGAGACCCTGGCACAGGCCGACGTCCTCTATGTCAACGGGCTGGGGCTCGACGATCCCACCGTCAAGATGGCGCGAGAGGTGATGCCGGACGGGAGCGAAGTAGTTGCTCTCGGCGACCGAGCGCTGCCCCGCTCGGAGTGGATCTACGACTTTTCGTTCCCGCGCTCCGGCGGCAAGCCGAACCCTCACCTCTGGACAGACCCCCGGCTGGCCGTGAAATACGCGGCCGTCATCCGTGACGACCTGAGCAAGCGAGATCCTGCGGGGCGCACGACATACGAAGCCAACTACAGAAGCTTTGAATCCTCTGTCACGCGTCTGGATCGAGCAATGCGGAAGTCCTTTGCAACGGTTCCAGCCAACAACCGCAAGCTGCTCACGTATCACGACGGTTACGCCTACTTTGCGCGTGATTACGGTTGGAAGGTCATCGGAGCAATCCAAGCCTCGGACTTTGAAGATCCGACCGGCCGCGAGGTGGCGAGCCTTGTAGACCAGATTCGGGCCGAGAAGGTGCCGGCGATATTCGGCTCTGAGGTGTTCCCAAGCCCTGTGCTGGCTGAGATCAGCAACGAAACCGGAGTTCGATACGTCGATCAGCTTCGCGACGACGACCTACCAGGCGAACCGGGAAGCGCCAACCACTCGTGGCTCGGCCTGATGCGAGCCGACTTCGCAATCATGACGCGGGCGATGGGCGGGGACGCGTCGGCGTTGAGCCGCCTGTCAGTTGGTAAGCCCACCGCCAGCAGGGCGAGATATCCGCAATGAGACGCTCGCTCAACCACGAAGCAGGTGAGCCGCTGGTGAGGATCGTCGATCTCAGCCTCAGCGCTGACCGCCAGCCGATCCTTGAGAAGATCAACCTGACGATCGAGGCCGGCGGCCTTCTGGGGCTCGTCGGGCCGTCAGGGGCAGGGAAGACGACGCTGCTGCGAACGATCACCGGGACGCTGCGCGCTGATACGGGCAGCGTCGAGAAGCGAGCCGGCCTCAGCGTCGGCTACGTCCCTCAGGTAGAGACCGTCAACTGGAACTTCCCGGCGACAGTGCGCGAGTGTGTTCTGATGGCGCGCACGAGCCGCCGGTTTGCTTGGCCGACCAGCTCCGAGCGCGCTCTCCTCTCAGGCATCTTGGCCCGACTTGGACTCGACGGGCTCGCCGATCGCCACATCCGCGAGCTCTCAGGCGGTCAGCAGCAACGCGTATTCATTGCTCGAGCGCTACTGCGAAGCCCCGACCTCTTGCTGCTTGACGAGCCGACCAGCGGCGTTGATGTCGCGCTGCGCCATGAGCTGCTTCACCTTCTCGAGGAGCTGCGGGCCGATGGCATGTCGATCGTGCTTACGACTCACGACCTGAACGGCGTCGCGACGCACCTTCCAGCCGTGGCGTGTATCAACCGCAGCATCATCGCCCAGGGCCCTACTCCGGAAGTCCTGACGCCAGAGACGCTCGAGCTCACATACGGCGCCAGCATGCAGATCCTCGAGCACGCAGGGTTGCGCCTGATCGTCGAGTCGCCGACACACACCCATTCCCCCTTCGGTGGCGACGCCGACCCGTTGCTGAGGAATCAACAATGATCGACGAGCTGCTGCAGCCCTTCGCCTACGAGTTCTTCCGCAACGGCGTGATCGTCGCAACGCTTGCGGGCGCTCTCTGCGGCGGGGTTGGCGTCTACATCGTGGTCCGCGGGATGAGTTACCTCACACACGGGCTCTCACACGCGATCTTTGGAGGCTTTGCTGCGAGCGCGTTGCTCGGCGTCAGCTTTCTGCTTGGCGCCGGTGTGTGGGGGATTGCCTCGGCGCTCGCGATCAACTCGGTCTCCCGGCGCAGGCCGATTGGCGCCGACGCCGCGATCGGCGTTGTTACTACCGCATCATTTGCTCTCGGACTGATCCTCTTTGCACTCTTTGGTCGCAGCGGCAGGAGCTTCGACGCGGCGCTGTTCGGGAGCGTGCTCGGCGTGTCGACTGGAAGCGTCATCGCAATTCTGGTCGTCTCGGTACTGGTGCTAGGCGTCGTGATCTTCGGCTACCGGCCTCTGCTGTTCACGACCTTCGACCCCGAGGTTGCTGCCGCATCAGGGCTGCGGACGAGTCACATCGAAGCACTCCTGATGGTCGTCTTTGCAGTCTCGATCCTGGTTTCAATGCAGGTGTTGGGCGTGACTCTGATCGCAGCCGCGCTCGTGATACCGCCAACCACTGCCCGTCTGCTGACACATTCTTTCTCGAAGATGTTGATCATCTCGACCGCGATCGGAGCCGCCTGCGGGTTCATCGGGATGAACCTCAGCTATCACCTGGACGTTCAGTCCGGCCCGGGAATCGTCATCGTCGCCGCGCTCGCATTCCTGATCGTCTACGCGGTCAAACGCCCGTCGGGCATGCAGCGCGCGATCGCCTAACCGGCGGAATCAACCGTCATCGTCGCCTCAAGGTTGCCGCTCTCCTGACCAGACGAAAGGTCAAGGCGGAACTGCAGCCGGTCTCCTCGGTATTCAACGCGGGCAACTTCGAATGGCACCGGCCCGCGAGGCGACGTGCGGAATTCCTGCGAGAGAACCAAGAAGACCGCTGAGCGCTCAGGAATCCCGAAGCAGTCGGCCTCGAACTGTCCGCACTGACTGGTCTCGATTGAAACATCGGAGTGGGCAAGCTCGACTCCGTGGTCGCTGAGCAGAATCCCCTTGTCCAAAGTGCCACCGACCTCGATTCCGTCCTCAAGCCACCCCACATCGGCGCGCGAGAAGAACGAAGAGCTGATCGCGATCGGAACGCCACGGAGAGACATCAGCGTCGTCAGCCGCAGAATCTCTCCTCCTCCGTCGAGCGCCAGCCGCTCGCGGATTGAACGCTCGGCACGAACGACACGTCGATCCAGCAGCTTGATCTCGAGGAATCCTTCTCGAGGCGTCGCCAGCAGGCGCGACAAGCCACCTGCGCGGTAATCCATCTTCGGCTCGGCAACGAACGTCCCACGGCCGCGAATCCTGTTGATCTGGCGATCATCCTCAAGGATTGCGAGCGCCCTACGTACGACCGCGCGGCTGACACCGAGCGAACGAGCAAGATCCGGTTCGGAGGGAAGCGCATCCCCCGGATTCCAGCCGCCCGATTCGATCCGCCCCTTCAAGACCTCCTGCAACTGGTAGTACAAGGGCACGAAGCTCGTGCGGTCGAGCAGCTCGGGATCAAGCGTATCTGCGCCGTTCTTGGATCTCAGGCTGCCTGTACTCATTCGGTCGGATCATAGGACAACCGACGGGCGACTCCCCTGCTAGCTACCTGCGGACGCTGGGCCGGGCTAAGCGGTTGACGACCGTCCCCCGATAGTTGTACGGTCTTTGTACGCCTGTTCGATCAGGTGGACTAAGACGAACGACGAGAGCGAGGGAGACAGATGAGCGACGACCACGACCCAGAGCGCCCGGCGTTCGACCGCTCGCAGCTTCGCGGCAACCGCAACCTGCGCAAACTGGCAGACATCCCTGACCGAAAGCAGCGTGAATCGGTTGAACGAGGCTTGGAGTACGGCTTGGAAGCCTCCGCGTCGGTCAACGACCGCACGATCTCAACTTTCGCCCGCGGCCACCAGCCGGCATTTGCGGGAATCAACACGTTCCGCAAGGTTCCCTACTGCGAGGACATCCACGACGTCGGCAAGTACGACGCCGCGATCATCGGCGCGCCGTTCGACATGGGCACGACCTACCGATCGGGCTGCCGCTTCGGACCTCAGGCAGTGCGGCGGATATCCGCTCTTTACGATTCCTACAGCGTCGACATGGGAGTCGATCTGGAGGAAGAGCTGAATCTCTGCGACGCCGGAGACATCTTCGTCATCCCATCGAATATCGAGAAGTCGTTTGACCAGATCGACAAGGCCGTGTCGTATGTGCACGGCCAAGGCGTGTTCCCGATTGTCATCGGCGGCGACCACTCAATCGGCTACCCGGACGTGAGGGCGATCGCCCCACAGATTGAGGGCAAGATCGGGATCATCCATCTCGATCGGCACCTTGATATCCAGGAGCGCGACATGGACGAGCGGATGCACACGACGCCGTGGTTCCACGCGACCGACATCCCCAACGCGCCGCCGACGAACCTCGTTCAGATGGGAATTGGTGGCTGGTATGGGTCGCGTCCCGGCGTGAAGGTGGCGAGAGAACGCGATACGACTGTGATCACGATCGGTGATGTCGAAGAGCTCGGCGTCGAACGGGCTGTTGAGATTGCGCTGGAATGCGCGTGGAAAGATGCCGAAGCCGTCTTCCTCTCGTTTGACATCGATTCGATCGACGCCGGATTCGTCCCAGGCACGGGCTCACCGGAGCCGGGCGGGCTATTGCCTCGCGAGGCGCTCAAGGCACTTCGCATGGTCGCGGCCGAGGGAATCTGCGGCATGGAGGTCGTCGAAATTGCGCCCCCCTACGACGTCTCGGACATGACCGCTCAGCTTGGCTGCCGGGCAATCATGGACGTGCTCGGAACACTCGTTGAGGCCGGCAAGCTGGGAACCCGCGTCGTTCCTGACGAACGACGCGAAGGCAACAGGCCGCCGGAGGAACCGGCGGCCTGAGCCCAAGCAGGTCAGCGTGTGAAGGTGTGGACCAGGTGCAGCTCTACCCGCTCAGGGCTACCTGAGATGAGTGGCGTTACCTTCGAGTTGAAATCAGCGAATACCTCTTCGCTGTTTACGACCTCGGCCTGCTCGATCGTGTCGAAGACGCCGATCCCCTGAACCAGACCGCTGGCAGGGTCGCCGACTACGAGAACCTGACTGAGGCCCTCGTGGCTGACCTTCATGTACTCGGCGAACTCGGAGTACACCTCCAACAGGTGCTCGTACTGGCCTGGGTTGGCGTGCATCGTGAACTCGATAACTGTGCTCATGTGGTCTCTTTCGTTGAAGGTGGCCTGCGTAGCAGCGACTGAGCGTATAGAAGCCGCACCGACCGTGCCGATCTGCGAAGCGCTCCGGCCGGAGCGGCAGAATTGACGGATGCGCATCTATCCAGAAGTTCCCTCTCTCCGTACCCGCGCGATCGTCGGCGATCTGCTGATGCTGGCGCTGCTGGTGGTCTTCGCTTGGCTCGGGATGAAGGTCAACAACACCGTCGACGACGTCGCCAGCCTCGGCCGCGGCGTTCAGGACGCAGGCAACTCGGTCCGAGACGGTTTCACTCAGGCCGGCGACGCGCTCGGCAACGTACCGCTGGTTGGCGGTGACCTCAGCGGCGCGCTGCGCGATGCAGGCGAGGCAACGGGAGGCAGCGCCGTCGCCGCTGGGCGTCAAGGCGAACTGGCGATCGAAGAACTTGCGCAGCTGCTCGGCTGGCTCACCTTCCTGATCCCGTCGGCCCTACTGCTGCTCGGCGCGCTGCCGCGAAGGATCCGCAAGATCCGCCAGCTCAACGTCGCAGCGCGGGTGCTAAGTGCCGAGAACGAGGAGCAGCGACGCCTGCTGGCAATGCGCGCCGCCTTCTCGCTCCCCTTCGGCACGCTGCTGAACTACACCCGCGATCCGTTCGGCGATCTCCAAGCCGGTAACTACGACGCCCTTCTGAGCGCCGTCTACGAAGACTGCGGCCTGCTTGCGCCCGCAGGCGGAAATATGGCGGGAGCAGGATTCGAACCTGCGTAGGCAGAGCCAACGGGTTTACAGCCCGTCTCCTTTAACCACTCGGACATCCCGCCGAGTACAGCGCCCGGAAGTGTAGAGCTCAGGCGCTGTCGCGTAGCTTCTGGGCCTCTGGAAGCGACTCCAACTTCTTCAGAGTGTGGTTCTCGATCTGGCGGATACGCTCGCGCGTGACATCGAATGCGCGACCGACTTCCTCCAGCGTGCGAGGCTTGCCGCCGCCGATTCCAAAGCGCATGATGATCACGTCACGCTCGCGTGCTGGCAACGTGTCGAGCGCGCGACAGACGTTCTCACGGCGCAGTGAATCGGAGGTCAAGTCGAATGGCGAGACGACGCCGTCATCCTCGACAAAGTCGCCGAGCTGCGAGTCATCCTCGTCGCCAACCGGCTTCTCGAGCGAGATCGGCTGCTGACTTAGGCGCAGGATCTCGCTTACGTCCTCGGTAGTGCAATCGAGCTCCGCTGCGATCTCTTCCGGCGTCGGTTCACGCCCCAGCGACTGCACCAGCTGGCGTTCCACGTGGACGACCTTGTTGAGCTTCTCGACCATGTGAACGGGGATCCGGATCGTGCGACCCTTGTCGGCGATCGCGCGCGTGACGGCCTGACGGATCCACCAAGTGGCGTAGGTCGAGAACTTGTAGCCGCGACGGTAGTCGAACTTTTCGACGGCGCGAATGAGCCCCAGCGAACCTTCCTGAATCAGATCAAGGAAGGTTAGGCCGCGGCCGAGGTAGCCCTTGGCAATCGAGACAACGAGCCGCAGATTGGCTTCGACCATGTGCTGCTTGGCGTTCATGTCGCCGCGTTCGATCCGCTTCGCGAGCGAGACCTCTTCGACCGCGCTGAGCAGCGGCACGCGCCCGATCGAGCGCAGGTAGAGGCGGAGCGAGTCGAGGCTGGGTTCGACGGTCAGGTCGATCTCGTCGTTCTTGCTACCCGATGCACGCTTGCTGCGCTTCGGCGCGCCGTCTGTCATCGGCGGGCCCGACCCATCGTCGCCTTCAGAGGCCACGAGATCGATCCCCATCTCCTGAAGGTGGCCGTGCAGCTCCTGCACCTGCTCCTTCGAAACTTCGACCTCTTCAAAGCACTTCGTGACCTGCGCGACGGTCAGGAAGCCCTTCTCCTGGCCCGTGGCAATCAGCGGCTTTAGCTCGGCGAGCTCCCACACGGGCGCTTCATCGGCGAGCAATCCTGCGCTCTTCGTTGCCTGCATATTCTCCTCATCTCCTCAAGCCAGAAATTGTCGAAGCCACGCTCCAAGCGACTCCGCTCCCCCACACAACTCCCCTACTGAAACGTCTTCTCATCTGGTTGAGCCATTTGACCTCCCGGCTCGTAAGCAGGGAGAGACGCAACCACTAAGTGATTAATAGCACAAGCTTCATTGAAGCTGAGCTACCCTCAATCCAACCCCAACTGAGGCAGGTCCTCGATGGAACTTTCAGCGCCCAGCAAGTCGCCCGACGTTCAGAACTACAAGCCCGAGATTCACGTCTCGCTTTCGCGCGTCGGAGTGACCGGCGTCGAGAAGGTGATTCGCATCGGCGAGCGCGGAGCAGAGCAGTCCTACCACGCGCAACTCGAGTGCTTTGTTGACCTCGGGCCGAAGCAGAAGGGCGCGCACATGTCGCGCTTCGAAGAGGTCATCAACGAGGCGATCGGCGAGTTCGCGGTCGAAGGGACCGCACTTCGGGCCGAGCAGCTCGCTCAAGCGATCGCTGAGAGCGTCCGCGAGCGTCAAGGTGCCCGGCGCGCAGAAGTAACGATCACTGCGCGATACCCCGAGCACAAGCCGGCGCCAGTCTCCGGAATCACGACACAGGAGATCTACACGCTGCACGGCGCAGCACTGGCCAGCGAGGCCGGGACGCGCCGCCTGGTCGGCGTCACTGCTCAGGGAATCACGGCCTGCCCCTGCGCCCAAGAACTGGTCGCAGCAACGGCCCGTGACCGGCTCAGCGCGCAGGGCTTTGAGAACGACGAGATCGAGCAGATCATCGCCGCTGTGCCGATCGCGACGCACAACCAGCGCGGCCTTGGAACGCTCTACCTTGGCTCAGTCGAGGGCAGTGAGCTCAACGTTGAGGCTGCCGACCTGCTTGAGATCGTCGAAGGCTCGATGTCGAGTGAGATCTACGAACTGATGAAACGCTCCGACGAGGGAGCAGTGGTTGAGAAGGCGCACAGCCGCCCGCGCTTCGTTGAGGACTGCGTACGCGAAGCGATCCATGGCGTGATCGCTCGCTACGGGTCGCTGGATGACGCGACGTTCGTACTTGCGCGGCAGGAGAATCTCGAAACGATCCACCAGCACAACGTGACCGCCGAGCGTTTCGGGCTGCTCGGCGAGCTGCGCCGCGAGATCGCTGCAGACGAGCACCTGCTGCATCACACCTCGATGCGCGAATGGCTTGACGCCGGCAGCCGCTAGCGGTCGGCGCGCTGCGCACAGCTGAGCAGAACGCCGTTGTCAGGCACTTCGACGCTGACAAGCGGGAGAGTTCCTGGAGCGTTGAAGACCTTCTGCCCCGCGTCGGAAGCCGCGAGCGACGCTGAGTCCGAGTTCCAGAGCGCCAGCATCGCGTAGCTCTTCCCAGGACCTTCGAAGAGAACGCCGCGTGTCTTGCCCCAATCCCAGCGCCGGGTGATCTTCAACGGGCCGGCAGCGATGTCAGCGCGGACGGCGCTGAGGGCATCCTGCGAGCGGGCTTGAGCCAGCCCGGCACGCTTGACGCAGGCCGAGATCTCGTTTGGCACCGGATCACGGTTACCAAGAACGATGTAGATCGCCGTTGCGAACGAGGCGACTACGCAGACGACCAGAACTGCGAATGCCCACCTCACTGCGGAGACCCTTCGCCGGTGTGGGCTCGGCGCAGCTCAGCTTCACGGAGGAGCCGACGCATGCCGAAGAAGTAATCGACTCCGCTGATCACCGTGACGGCGACCATCACGTAGACGAGCCAGTCGATCCAGGTCGGCGATGGGACGATCAGGATCAACAGGAAAATCGTCAATACCTGAACTCCCGTCTTGACCTTCCCCCACCAGTTGGCGGCAATCACGACACCCTCGGAGCGGGCCGAAATCCGCGCGACAGTGACGGCGAACTCGCGTGCGACGATCACCATCGCTACCCATGCGGCGAGCCGCCCGAGCGAGACGAGCGAGAGCAGCGCAGCGATGATCAGAAGCTTGTCGGCGACAGGGTCCATCAGCTTGCCGAAGGTCGTGATCTGCTCACGCGTCCGTGCCAACCAACCGTCGAGCGCGTCGGTCACCGAGGCGGCGGCGAAGACAACGGCAGCGAGTACGTCGCTCGTCTGGCCTCCCTGCGAGAGCAGCGCGACGACGAGAACCGGCACAAGCAGGATCCGCAGCACTGTCAGCAGGTTTGGGAGGTTTAGCGTGAACACGAGTCCTCGAAGTATTGCGCGCCGGTGCGGCGGCGGCGCAGCCTGGCGCCCTAGGCCTCTATCGCTGCCTCGGCCGGCGGAGCGAAATCTGCGCCCCGCATCACCCCCACGCTCGCCACGATCACGAGTCCGATCGCTGCGAGATCACGAAGCGGTAGGTGCTGACCCAACACGAGCAGCCCGGCCAGCGCAGCTACCGCCGGCTCAATGCTCATCAAGACGCTGAATACTCTTGCCGGCATTCGCCGAAGCGCCTCGGCTTCCGTTGTGTACGGGATCGCCGAGCTGAGCAGAGCGACTCCCAGCCCCACGACCAGCACCGAGGGGTCCAGCAGCCGACCGCCTCCGCTGACGAGCCCTGGAATGAGAACGAGCCCGGTGGCAACTACTGCAGCTATCGCGATTCCTTCACCAGCATGGAACCGCTGCACGAGGCGCTGTGCGAGCAGAATGTAGGCTCCCCACGCGACCGCTGCGACCAGCGCGAAAGCAACGCCGACGCGATCGAGTGTGCTGTTTGCGGTCCAAGGCGCGGCGAGAATCACGACGCCTAGCGCGGCAGTAATCACCCAGAGCCATTGGATCGGCTTGCGCGACAGAGCCCCCGCCACAGTGATTGGTCCAAGGAATTCAATCGTCACAGCCACACCAAGCGGCAGACGCGAAACGGCCTCGTAGAAGCAGATGTTCATGACCCCAAGCGTCAATCCAAAGATGACTACGAGCCGCCAATCTGAAGCGCTGCGACCGCGCAATGCCGGGCGGGCGACCGCGAGCAGCAAGATCGCGCTGAGCGACAGCCTGAGCAGCGTCGTGCCTGCCGCGCCAACATCGTCGAAGATCGTGAAGGCAAGCGCGCCTCCGAACTGAATCGAGAGCGTGCCGATGATGACCAGAACAACCGGCGGAATGGTCGAGAGCGCCTTGTAGCCGACGGTCGAGCCTGCTGGGTCGCTTGGCACGGCTTCAGTCGCGCCTGTGGCAGTCTGCGGTCATCAGCTCAGTATCGCGCCCCGAGCCGATCGTCAGGACCGAGGTCACCCCTCGATCGCTGCAACCGGTGGTGGTGCCGGCGCCGAGCGCGTAACGCCGATGCTCGCGATCACGACCAACGCGATCGCGATCAGCTCTCGCAGCGCGAGTCGCTGGTTGAGGACGATGATTCCTGCAACGACGGCGACAGCCGGCTCCAGACTCATCAGGACGCCGAAGACCCTCGCCGGCATGCGGCGAAGCGCCTCGAACTCGAAGCTGAACGGAATCACCATGCTCAGAATCGCGACCACGACCCCGACCGCCAAGACCGACGGATCGAGCAGCATCCGCCCGCCGTCCAGAATGCCTGGCACGGCAGCCGCAGCGGTCGCAACGACCATTGCGATCGTCAGGACATCGCGCCCCGAGAAGAGCTTCCCTGCCCGCGCAACGAGGAGAATGTAGGTCGCCCAGCCGGCTGCCGCCATCAGCGCAAGCGCCACGCCGACGGGGTCAAGCGCCCCGGTGTGGGACCAAGGTGCCGTCATCAGGACGATGCCGCCGGCCGCAAGCAGTACCCAAAGGCCTTCGACCCAACGTCGCGAATATGCCGCAGCGACGGAGATCGGTCCCAGAAACTCGATCGTCACTGTGACGGCGACTGGCAGCCGGCCCAGAGCGGCGTAGTAGAGCATGTTCGTTACCCCCAGCGAAAGCCCGAACGCCAGTGCGAGACGGTATTGGGCTCCGGTCCAGCCTTTGATCTTGGGCCTGCTGACGGCAACCAGCATCAGCGAAGCGAGTGCGAGACGCAGGAACGTGCTGCCGACCGCGCCGACGCGGTCGAAAAGAGTCACCGCAAGCGCTGCACCGAACTGAACTGAGACAGTCGCCGCGAGCACGAGCACCAGCGGAGATACGCGGCTTAGGGGGCCGTCCTCGTGCTCGATGTCGTCGGGGACGGCGGTCACTGTCACGCCATCTTGCCACCAGCGCGCGGAGCCTGCCGCACGGATTCGCGGAGTGGACGGCTTAGCCATGCCCTAGGGTGACCTGATGCCGCTGATCCCGACCGTAATCGAGACGACCTCACGCGGGGAGCGCGAGTACGACCTCTACTCGCGAATGCTGAACGATCGGATCATCTTTCTCGGCCAACCGATCGGCGACCAGATCGCCAACTTGATCGTCGCGCAGCTGCTCCACCTTGAGTCTGAAGACCCGGATAAGGACATCTCGATCTACATCAACTCACCCGGCGGGTCGATCTACGCGGGGATGGCGATCTACGACACGATGCAGTTCATCAAGCCAGACGTGCAGACGATTTGCTGCGGCGTAGCGATGTCGATGGGCTCGCTTCTTCTGACGGCAGGAGCTCCAGGGAAGCGGCTGGCTCTGCCCAACAGCCGGATCTTGATCCACCAGCCATCAGCCGGCTTCGAAGGCCAGTCGTCGGACATTGAGATCCATATGAACGAGATCTTGAAGACCCGCGCGCGGATCGACGAGCTTTACGCGCTGCACACCGGCCTAACGATTGAGCAGGTCCATGACGACATGGAGCGCGACCGCTTCTTCACCGCTGAGCAGTCGGTCGAGTACGGCCTAATCGACCGCGTAATCACCTCGCACTAGAGCGTAAGCAGGGCGCTGCGAACTGCTGCGTCGCGCTCGCGCGCCTCGTCGTCGGCCCAACCCCAGGCGACTCCGTCGGCGATTGAGAAGGTCGGCCGCTTGTGGCTGCTGACGCGCTCGACGTTGATCTCAACGCCAACTACTCCGTCCAAGCCGGGCAGCGGGTCGGCAACGACCTGCGCGGTGCCGTGCGCGGTAAAGGCGACGTCACCGGCGGCGAGCACGGTCAGCGCGACGCGCGGATCTTCACGCAACCGCCTCAGCGAACCTCGGCGAGCTCCTAGAGCGAGAACTATTCGCGTCTCGGAGGTACGCACCGCAGTGCTCACCGGTATCGCGTGCGGGCCTTCTCCGCCGGTGGCAAGGATGCAAACCGTCCCGTGCGTCCAGTGCGGTAGTTCGTCATCCACCCGCTCAACCTAGTAGTTTCGCGGCCATGGAACGAATCAAGCGCGGTTGGAGATTGTCAAAACAGAGTTGGGCTGTCGTGAAATCCGACAAGTCGCTGCTCGCTTTCCCGATCATCTCGGTCGTCGCGGCGATCATCACGATGATCATCTTCTTCGGCGGTGGCGCCGCGATTGCCGTCGCGATCGACTCTCCTTGGGGCGCACTGCCGCTTGTGATCGTTGGTGTCTACCTGCTGACCGTCGTTGGCGTCTTTTCCTCCGTCGCGCTCGCCTCCTGCGCTACCGAAGCGCTCGAAGGGCGACAGACGACTGTCGGGCAGGGAATCAGCGCTGCCCGAGGTCGGATGAAGTTGATCCTTGCTTGGGCCGCAGTGGCGTTATTCGTTGGGGTCCTGATCTCGGTGATTCAGGCCCTAATCGAGGAGGTTGCCGGCAGCCTTGCCAGCGCGATCGTCGGCGGGCTAGCGGGCTTCGCTTGGGCGGTCGCCACCTTCTTCGTGATCCCCGTGATTGCGCTTGATGGGCTGGGGCCCAAGGAAGCGCTGAAGACCTCGGCTCACGTCGTCAAGGAGCGCTGGGGTGAGGGCGTCGTCGGCTCGAGCGCGATCGGAGTAATCACTTTCTTCGTCGCGATGCTGCCGGCGATCATCGCGATTGCGTTGGGCGTGCTGGTGATTGGATCGTCGGCCGTCGGTGGCGGCCTGCTAATCGGCCTCGGCGTCCTCGTCTTCGTGATCGCGATGCTTTTCCAGTCAACGATCATGGCTGTCTTCCGCGTAGCTCTCTACCGCTACGCAACCGAGGGCGAGGTCATCGGCGGCTTCGATCGCGAAGGCTTGGAGTCGGCCTTCGTGGCGAAGAAGACGCGCCGCGGCGCGCGCGCCAGCGCCTGAGATCAGGACCGGCCGCCTGCGGCCTGTCGGGCCCGCGCGAGCGTCGAACTAATGCTGCGATCATGTAGCTGAGATGAACACGATGATTAGCTCAATCTTCCAGCTCGCGGCAGCCGGTGGAGGCTCGTCCGGCTTCGGCGGTGGAGGAGGCTTCGGCGGTGGTGGCGGCGGCTATGGCGGTGGTGGCTTTGGTGGCGGTGGAGGCTACGGCGGCGCGGCGAGCGCTGGCTCGATCCTGACTCTCTTCCTTGTCTTCGGCGTGATCGCGCTGATCATCGTTCTGAGCATGTTTCGCTCGTACATGACTGTGCGCAACATGCGCCAGAAGCGGATCGAGCGCGACGCGCGCGTGCGTACAGCGTCGGCCGAAGCCGCGGCGGACGATGCCGCGTTCGACGCCGACGCAGTCACGGCCGGCACCGCGGCCCTCTTCGGGGCGATCCAGCACGCATGGGATCAGCGCGACGACCGCGCGCTCCAGACGATGGTCGGTGACGACCTGCTGGTCGAATGGCGCCTGCGGATGCAGGACCTGTCGGCGCGCGGGTGGCACAACCGTGTTCGCGTGCTGCGCGGCCCTGAGGTTCTGTACGTCGGCATCGACAACAAGGCCGACGACGCCGACGACAGAGCGATCGTCCACATTGAGGCGACGCTTGAGGATTTTGTCGAGACAGATGACGGAATGCGACTGATGCGCAGCGAGGACGATGACTCGGTCGTGACGCTGAGCGAATACTGGACGCTGGCCAAGCGCGATGGCGGCTGGATCCTGCTCTCGATCGAGCAGGACCGCGAGGGCGCGCACCACCTCGACGCCCCGATCATCGCTTCCCCGTGGTCGGACGATGTGGAGCTACGTGACGCTGCAATCGTCGAGGCCGCGGTTGCCGACAAGGCTCTCGAAGGAACCTCCACGGCAGAGCTCGTTGACGTCAGCTTGGCTGCCGATGCGCGTACGCAAGCGATGGACCTCTCGCTCGTTGATGGCCGCTTCGCGCCGGACGTGCTGGCGGCCGCTGCGCGGCGAGCCGTCGCAGCCTGGGCAGAAGCCGTCGACGGCCCTGACGCGGCGCTGGAGGCTATTGCAAGCCCCGAGGCGATCGAGCAGCTGCTCTACCCGTCAGCCGACGGCCACAACGCACGGCTGGTTGTACGTGGGCCGCGGATTGAGTCGATCACGATCGAGCGCCTAGTCGCGGAACCGGCACCGGCGCGAATGACCGTCGCTCTCAAGGTCCGCGGTCGCCGATACTTGGAGAACCGCGACACGGCCGCCGTGCTGGCCGGTGACAAGGATCGCGAGGTCAAGTTCAGTGAGAGCTGGACGCTGGCGCTTGATGGCTCAGACGACGCACCGTGGCGCTTGGTCGACGCCACCCCAAGCGGCTAACTGAGCGGCGAGTCGCCGTGGCCAGACGCCGTCCTGCGACCCCTAAACAGGTTGAGGGCCCTCCCCGCTCACTGCGGAAAGGACCCTCAGTCCTGCCTGACGGGATTAGGCGCGGGCGGCGCTGCGCTTGTGCGCGCGGCGGATCTTCTTCGCCTTCTCCACTGCCCGTGCGCGGGCGGTCGTACGTGTGCGGGCGGCGGCTACGGCCGTCGTTGCTGAGGCGACCTCGGCAACGCTGATCGCGCTTGGCTCACCTGCGCCTGAGGCGCAGAAGCCGAACGCAGCGACGCTCGTGCCAGGAGCAACCGATCCCGCCCAGCTCGGTGCCGTAACGGTTACGACGTTGCCACTACGTGTGGCTGTGCCGCTCCAACTGTCGGTGATCTTGACGCTGCTCGGCAGCGTGAAGGTCAACTTCCAGTTGGTCGACGACTTCCCGCCCGAATTTGCGATCTTGAAGCTGCGGCAGAGACCGCCGGTCCAAGTCGAATCCTTCGTCACGGTCGCCGTCAGCTTCGCCGCGCCGGGTACCGGTGTTGGCGTTGGCGTTGGCGTTGGTGTCGGCGTTGGCGTTGGCGTTGGCGTTGGCGTTGGCGTTGGCGTTGGCGTTGGGGTCGGGGTCGGGGTCGTCCCGGTCTGGTGCGAGGTCACGACGATGTTGCTCAGCTGGCCTGAACCGGAACCTGAAACACACATTCCGGTGTCGGAGTAGCTGCCACCGGCAACGGCCTGCGCCCAGCTTGGCGCGACTACCGAATAGTCGTTGCCGCTGTGCGTGAACGTGCCGCCCCAAGTGCTGGTTACCCAGTCGCCGTTAGGGACCGAGAAGGTGATCTTGTCGATGACCCGATCGGTCGCGGTTGCGTTGCTGACAACAATCTTTCCGCACCACGCACCTGCCCACTGCGTGTCAACCGCAACCCTCGAGCTGACGGCGCCCGGAATCGGTGTCGGCGTTGGTGTCGGTGTCGGTGTCGGCGTCGGCGTTGGTGTCGGCGTCGGTGTCGGCGTTGGCGTCGGTGTCGGCGTTGGCGTCGGCGTTGGGTTGATTGCCGGCGCGCCGCCGAATGCCTTCCAGATCGTCGAGAACTGCATTGCGCTCTGTGTTACACCGCTGCAGTAGTTGCCCGTGAAGTTGCTCGGCGTGGCGCACTGGAAGTCACGGTTGAGCGACCACATTGCGATCCGCCCAATGCTCTTCGAGTTGGCCCAGTTCAGCACCTTTGTCGCATCGGCCGTCGTGAAGATCTCGGCTGCGTTGTCATTGATCCCGATCATCGGTGTGATCCCGATCATCCGGTAGAGCTCAGCGTCGCTGCGGCCCGTGTAGACCGTTGCGAGCTGCGCCTTCAGCGCTTCGCCAGCCTGAATCGCGTAGTCGCCCATCTTGCCGGCTGGATTCTGAGAGGAGTCGTAGTAGTCCATCGCCATTACGTTGACGACGCTTACGTCGACTCCGTTCGCGACTGCGCTACGGAGCACGTTCATCCCGTCGTAGGTGAGCCCGGTCGGCATCGTCGGCAGCGTCAGCGAGACGGTTACCGGCTTGCCGGCTGCAATTCCGGCAGCTTGGACCTTGGCGATCGCCTGGAAGCGGCGCGCGATTGAGGTCGGGTCACCCTGGTCTGCGCCTTCGATGTCGAAGTCGAGGCTGCGAACGTTGTAGGCATCAATGACTGCTTGGTATTGAGCGGCGAGCGCTGTCGAAGTGGTGCATGTGCGGGCCAGCTCCTGGCCCGATGCGCCGCCGAACGAGATGATCGGCTCTGAGCCTGCTGCGCGGGCGTCGGAGATTACCTGCTTGGCGTCGAACCACTCGTCGGAAGCATTCAGGCCGTAGAAGCCGCCCCAAGATGCCTGGCAGGCTGCGCCGCTGACGATGAACGCCAGCGTCGAGGCCTTTGCGCCCGACTGTTTGATGTTGGCTGAGTTGCTGGCCTTCGACTGCAACGTCATGTCGACGTATGGAGCGAAGCTCGGCGTTGCGGCTGCTTGGGCGCTGGCTGCGGCCCCGGACATCGCTGCAACGGCTGTAAGAGCTGCTGCTGCGAGCGTGAGCCGCGTTCTGCGGCCGGTCAACTGTTCTGTCTTGCTGGTCATCAGGGTGATTTCCGTTTCTCCACCGGCTTGCGGCGGTAATTGGTCCTAAGAATTGAGAGCTGCTCCAAGCAGAGCGCAGCGCGGCCCCGCGCCGGTCAGGGCGACAGGGGCTGGCTGCGACTGCTCTTGCTAGTGGCCTGCCCGGTGGCGCAGCACGTTCTGCTTGCGCGCCTGGCGGATCTTCTTGGCCTTCAGAATCGCCCGCGACTTGGCGGTCGACCTTGAACGCGCGGCTGCGACTGCTGTCGTCGACGCCACCTGGGTTACCGATACCGCACTTGGCTCACCGCTGCCTGAGGCGCAGAAGCCGAATGATGCGGCACCAGCCCCCGGTGCGACCTTCGCCGCCCATGCTTCAGGCGTCACGGTCACGGTGTTGCCGGTGCGAGTGGCCGAACCGCTCCAGCTCTGCGTAATCGCAACCGTGCTTGGCAGCGTGAACGTCAGCTTCCAGCCGGTCGAGGTTGCGCTACCGCTGTTGGCGACCTTGAAGCTGCGGCAGAAGCCTGCGGCCCAGGTTGAATCCTTCAGCACCGTTGCCGTCAGGACTGCGCTGCCTGGCGTTGGCGTTGGCGTCGGGGTTGGCGTCGGCGTCGGCGTCGGCGTCGGCGTCGGGGTTGGCGTCGGCGTCGGCGTCGGCGTCGGCGTCGGCGTCGGCGTTGGTGTTGGCGTCGGCGCAGGCGTTGTAGCGCCGGCAGCCGTCACCGTCAGGTTGCTCAGTGTGCCGGTAGAGGAGACACAAAGGCCGGTGTCGCCGTAGCTACCGCCAGCAACTGCCTTCGCCCATGATGGCGCCGCGATCTCGCGGGCCGTTCCGGTCCCTGTGAGCGTCCCGTTCCATGAGCTCGTGATCGCCGCGCCGGCAGGCAGGGTGAACGCGAACTTCGAGATGCTTGCGTCAACGCTGGACGTGTTGCTGACGACGAGCTTGCCGCACCAGCCACCGGCCCACTGCGAATCCAGCGCCAGACGGACGCTGACCGTTCCCGC
>CAESAO010000009.1_pt1 | contig 18029 bp, 21 predicted proteins | sample 7263591 | NCBI WGS metagenome assembly CAESAO01 (sample SAMEA6814056, study PRJEB35770) | uncultured Conexibacteraceae bacterium | biome: Freshwater; feature: Freshwater reservoir; material: water | place: Czech Republic | collected 2017-05-23 | depth 30m m | reverse complement strand
CGGCGGCGCACAGGCGGCAGAGATCTTCAAGGGCATTCAGACGTCGTACGCGCAGTCGACGCAGACGATCTTCTACATCATGACCGGAGTGCTGGTGGTTCTCTTCATCTTCGCGCTGATCTTCGTGCCTAGCGGCAAAGCTGAGACCATTGCAGCCGAGGGCACCTACGACGCGCCAGCCGCCAGTAGGGGATAAACCGCAGAACCTGAGTGGTTGCGGCAGGTACGATGAAGGCACAATTCATCGGAACTGGAGACTCAAATGGCTGAACTGGTCGCAATAACCGGAACGCCCGCCACGGCGAAGATCCGCAATCCGCTCGGCGTAATCGGGCTTACCTTGATCACCCTCGGGGTCTACTACATCTTCTGGTACTACTTCGTGAACCGCGAGATGAAGGATCTCGGCGAGGCTCGAGGTACCGACGAATGCGGCGACAGCCCGGGCACCTCAGTTGTCGCGATCACCTTGGGCGCCTTCATCATCGTGCCGCCGTTCGTCTCGCACTACAACGCCTTCAAGCGGATGAACGCCGCAAGTCGACTGACCGGAGCAGGAGAAGGGTTCGACGCTGGACTAGGACTGCTGCTTTGGGTCTTCCTCTCGCCAGTGGCCGTCTATCTATTTCAGATGAACCTGAACAAGGTTTGGGAAGCGCAGCGCGGCGCAGTTGCTGCGGCGCCGGTCGCAGCGATTGACACGCCTGTGGCTGCCGCTCCCGCTGCAGCGGCTCCCTCCGACCCGGCCGCAGCGAGCGAACCGACTAGCGATGAGACGCAGAACTAAGCCGCGAACGACGCGCGGCGCCAGCCTATGAGTCGCTCTTACGCGCCCGCAGCGCGGCTGCGTGAGCGGGGAAGCCTTCATGCTCAGCGAGCGCCAACGCAGCCGGGCTGAGCCGCTCGAGTGCGCCTGCATCGGCCTTCGCGATCGAGACCTTCTTCAGGAACGTTTCGGCCGTGACGCCACCGGTTACGCGCGCGAAGGCACCGGTCGGCAGCGCCGCAGGCACGCCGATCACGTAGTTGGCGAGCGACATCGGCGTCTGCTGGCCAAGCAGGATCTCGCCAGCGTGATCGATCATCGCCAGCACCGCTTCCTCGTCGCGAGCGACAATCTGCATGTGCTCGGGCGCGTACCAGTTGGCTACCAGTGCGGCTTCCTCCAGGTCGGCGACGAGAATCGCCCCTCCATTTTCGCCAAGCGCGGCGCGCGCATATGCCCGGCGCGGCTCGGGCAGCGCGGCTATCTGGCCCGCAAGCTCTAGTTGTGTGGCTTCGGCCAGCGATCGGCTGTCGGTCACGAGCAGCGACGCTGAGTCGGGGCCGTGTTCGGCTTCGTTGAGCAGGTCTGCGGCGAGCAGGCGCGGGTCGGCGCTGTCGTCGGCGATGATCAGCGACTCCGAGGGGCCGAGCAGCATCTGCGTGTGGCAGCCGTACTGCTGGCATGCAATCTGTGCGGCCTGCACCGGCGGGCTCCCCGGGCCGAGAACTTTTCGCACCTTCGGGATCGACTCCGTGCCAAACGCCAGCGCGGCCACACCGGCCGGGCCGTTGGCGCGGAAGATGTTCCTGATCCCGAGCTGGTCGGCGGCGCAGAGAACAGCTGGATCGACTTCACCGGCTCCACCGGGCAGCGGCGGCACGACGACGGCGATCTCAGGCACGCCGGCGACAACAGCAGGCGTGCCGATCTGCACCAACACGGAGGGGAACGAACCTTTGCCGCTGGGAATAAACAGTCCAGCGCTGGCGATCGCAGTTGATTTTTCGCCGACCGTCAGACCGGGCTGAATCTCAACGCGCCACTCACGCTCGCGCGTCAGCTCTTCGTTGAAGGCGCGCACGTTTGCGATGCCCTCAGCGATCGCCTCCTGAACAGGCGCGGGGACCGATCCGCGGGCAGAAGCGAACTCGGCCTCCGTGATCCGAAGCCCGCCTTGCGCTACCGCGCAGCCGTCGAACTTCGCCAGCGCGCGGATCACGGCAGCGTCGCCGTTCTCGCGGACGTCGTCGATGATCAGGCCAACAGAATCACGCAGCTGCGGGTCAAAGATCGCGGTGACGCCGCGGCCGATCAGCTGGTCGCGGGCAGCATCGTCGAGCCCGCCCCATTCCAGCACGCGCATAGGCGACTGCTCAGACACGCGGGATCCGGATCAATCGAGTGTCCCCTTAACGCCGGCAGTCATTCCGGCGCGGCGGGGGTTGGCTACGAATGCGGCCCGCAGTGCTCGGGCGAAGGCGCGGAAGCCGGCCTCCCAAGCGTGGTGCGGATCGTTGCTGTCATCAAAGAGGTCGAGCTGGATGGTGCAGCGCGCGCCCTGCGAGAAACCTTCGAAGAATGCGACGAGATCTACGCAGAGGACGTCCTCGACGCGCTCAAACGATGAGGCTCCCCCACGCTTTACAAACGTGTTGGCGCGGCCTTCGAATGAGATCTGCGCCAGCGCGCTGGCCTCGTCCATCACTCCGTAGGCAAAACCGTTTGACTCAACGCCGTCGGCAATGCGATCGCTGATCGCCTGGCCGGCCGCTGCGCCCAGCGCGAGGCCGATGTCTTCCATCACGACGTGCATCAAGCGATAGGTGCGGACTTCGTAGCTGGCATCTACGTTGATGTCGGCGTACCAGCCGAGCATTTCAAGCATGTGATCGAAGAACGCCAGCGTCGTGTCGAGTTTCGGATCACGGCGCGGGCCGAAATCGAGCGTCGTCTGAACGAGCGCTTCGCGGCTCTCGCGGCGCGTCGTGTAGCTGTCGCCGTCTCGCTCGACGGCCATTCCCTTGTATTCGGTCACTGATGCTCCTTGACTTAACGTATTGGTTTGCTCACCGACAGCTTGCCTGCTACGGGCGCCAAAGCTGGGATTTCGCGACCGCCGAGCCCGCTACGAGCGAACTTCACGCCGTACCCAGGCAGCCAGCTCATCGGCGCAGGCCGCCATTGAGTCACTCCAGCTGCGCGCTGCCTGCTCGGTGCCGTCGTCGCTGACGATCTTTACGAGCCTCACCGGAACGCCGACGGCTTTGGCGACTGCGGCTACTGCGTAGCCCTCCATGTCGGCTAAATCAGCAACTCGCGCAAGCCGCTCACGCAGCTTCAAGTCGGCGACGAAGCGGTCGCCGGTCGCGAGGCCGGGACCGGCGCCAAGCTCCAGCGGAGCTCCGAAGTGCTCGCCGGTCAGTTCGAAGATCGCTTCGCCATCGAAGTCGTGCTGAACGGCCCGGCCGATCACGTGAATCCCTTCGAGCCCGTCCTTCAACGCGGCGGCTGTACCCAGGTTGATTACCTCCGACGGACGACGCTCGGCGAGCGCGCTCGCGGTCGATGCGGCCGCGCGGACCTTTCCCGGCCCGCTCACGAGCACCGGCAGGCCGAGGTCGTGCATGTGCTCACCCTCCTCCCGCAACGCAACGATGAGCAGCGGGCGGTCAGGGGTTATTTCGCCAAACAGTTCCATGATCGGCGATTCTACATTCGGCTCGCACGCTGCGGCAGCAGGCGCCCTGGTGCTCTGGCTAGTAGAAGCTGTAGCTGAAACGCGTGCCGCTGCAGAAGCGTCGCAGCTTGATTCCCATCACCGAGCCGTGTGATCGGTTTTCGCCGCTCGGGACCAGCTTTACGCTGGCCAGCCAACCGACCGGGTTGGAGCCGCGCGTGAGCCCTTCCGAGCCGCGCCCGCGTCCCATTGCCGGCGGGTATTCATCACGGTCGTAGCCAGCTCTGGTGGGATAATGGGGCAACAAACGGTCACGGCGGGCGTCCGTGCCGCGACGGTCGACCACGAGAATCGTCGGCCAACCGTGCCTAACTGCGTCAAGGAAGTGGCGGCGGATGTTCGGATACTTCCTCGCGCTGAAGCCGATCTGCTGAATGCCAGAAGGCTTCTCGCAGCCTGCCTCGGGGTTGGACGGAGCGGCGGTCTCCGTCGGTTTCGTCGCCCCGTTCTTCAAGCACGGGCAAGGCAACGATTCGCAGTAGACGCCATCGCCATCGGCGTCGCGCGTGTTGGCGGCGCGCTGGGCGTCGGCTTGGGTTGCAAAGTCACTACAACGGCCGCTGCTGGACGTGGTTGCGGTCGCGGTCTTGGTCTCCGTAGCCGCCCTCTTCGCAACTGTCGCCGCCTGAGCGCTCGTGATCGCGGCCTCAGTCGCGCTGGTCGCCGCCGGTTCGCTGCTTCCGCACGACGCGAGTATCAGCACCCCGACAGCAGCCGAGGCCGCAATCTGCGGAGCACTGATTTTGGGTGAGAAGCGCTTCAAGACTGCACCAACTCTCTGCCAGCAAGTCTATTGAGCGACCGGCGGCAGCCTCAGAAATGCTTAAGAGAACGGCCCTTGACTGGTAATCAAGCCAATCGCCTACGGGCGCAGAGAAAGGATTCACAAGATGCACATCTCAGATCCAGTTCAGAAGGTACTTCTCGCCGTAGGAACGGGACTCGCGCTGATCTTCAGCATCGTCGCGCTTGTCGTCGCGCTCAACAGCGGCGGCGGCCACCATAGAGGAGGCGGGATGTTCGGCGGCGCGCAGCAGATGCAGTTTGGCGGCCCAGGTGGCCAGCGCGGTCAGGAGGGCCCCGGAATCGGCGGGCCGGGGCAGGGCGGTCAGCGCCCAGGGATGATGGCGCCGGGCGCCGGTCAGGCAGCACCGAACGGCGCTGCCACAACCACCACCACGAAGTAGAACAGCGAGAACGACGGCGACGCGCAAGAGTGCGCAGCGCTGGGGTGCGTCAGCTTACGGCGCGCCCCACGTTCCGTCGCCGTGGTCGCGCGTGCGCTCGTCTTCGACTGCAGGGGAACCGTCTGGGTTGTAGCCGGCGTTGGTGAGCATGCGGCGCAGGTCAACGACCATCTGCACGTCGATGTCCTTCTCGCGTGGACGGTGGAAGACCTCAGTCTCCGGGCCGAGCGTCACTTTGACCTTGCCATTGTGCTCCTCGGTTACCTCGCCGACGTGCTCAAGCAGCTTGATCACATGGCGCCACTCAATGTTGTGGCTCGTCGGGTGACGAAAGATTTCCTCAACGGTGTCGCGATGGCGGCTTGTCAGTTCTGGGTTGCTCATATCGCGCAAGTCTAATCGGCGGCGGCGCGCGGTGACCTGCCGACCTCGAGTCTCAGCCGAGAATGCTGACCGCACGCGCCGCAACGAGCAGAACCGTTGTCGCAGAAAGGATGGTCTCGGCGGCCATCACGCCTTTGGCGCGCCGCGTCAGCGGCATCGCGTCGGTCGGACTGAAGGCGGTCGCGGTCGTGAAGGCGACGTACATGTAGTCGGGCAGCAGCGGGCGCCATGTGGGCTCGGCAAGCCCCGGGTTCTCCATCTGCGGGAACTGAAAGTCGGCGCCTGGCGATCCAACCGGCAGCTTCTCCTTTGCACGCTGCCAAGGCCCGCCGCGGTCAAGCTCCCAGTAGAGAAGACCGAATGCGATCACGTTCGTCGTCCAGATCACGGCCGCCTCGAAGAGCAGTTCGGTTCCGGTTCGAACCTGGGCCGAGAGCAGCTCGCCGAGGAGCGCGAGGAGAGCCAGTCCATTGGCGAGCGTTATGAAGCCGACGAGCCAGATCGCTGCGCTCCGGCGCCTTGGCGTCTGTTCGCCGTCGTCAACTTCGACTTGGTCGCGGTGCTTGTGGCGCTGACCGATCAGAACACCAAGAAGGATCGCTTCGGGAATTGCGGTTGCTATCCATGCCCATGCCGGGAGCAGCCACAGCTCCCAGTTTGACGCGGTGCAGACGACCGCGAGCGCGACCTGCATCACGATCACGGCAATGACAGCCCCTGCGGCCTCCCTTACCTCGAGCCGCCCGACGCGCTGCTCATCCGTGAGGTCCTTGCCGCGATCGGTCACAAGCGCAGTCTCCCCTAGAGCACCGACGACCCGCGACGGCTGCTAGTTGCTGTTGCAGGCGAGGTCGTAAATCGCCGCCGGAACCTTCGACGGCTTCGGGCAAACCTTGCCGCGGTCCTGAGGAACCCAGAACTGGCCTTCGGCCTGCCAGACGACGGTCGTCGTGATCTCCTCCATCCCAGAGCCCACGTTGACAAATCCAACCGCCCATCCGTCGGCGCACTTGTATGGCGGGCCACCGCCGGTTGCCAGCGAGGGGCTTGGATAGTCGGTGCTGCTGAGGTCGCTGACGGCCTTCTCAATCTCGGCTTTGGTGCAAGAGGCGCTGCCGGTAGTCAGCTGGGTGCCGGTCGTGACCGGAGTGGTCGTATCGGTCGCGGTGCTAGTGACGTTGTCGGTAACGGTCGAAGGCGTGCTGGTGCTGGCTGTGTCGCTGCCGCCGCAGGCTGCCAGCGCCAGTGCTGCGACTAGAGCGAACGAGATGGCGACACTGCGATTAGTGAGCATTGACTGATCGTAATCGCTGATGCGGCTACCTGCTTGTAACTATGGGTGGATGAGTAATGGGATCGAAGACTGGTTTGAACGCCAGCAGGCGGCGAAGCAGAACCGCCTCGACAAGTGCCGCAACAAGCGCGTCTTCAGCAGCGAAGTCGAGGCCCGCGCGCACGCAGCCTCCGACCGCGCGCAGTTCGGCGACCGCTTCACTCCGTACCTCTGTGACCTCTGTGGTGACTGGCACCTGACCCGCAGCGACTCGTAAACTGCGCCGCCGATGTCCGCCTCCCCTGCCAACAGCCCGCAAAGCTCCGCCGATCCACTGGCGCTGCCGGCCCACGTCCGACGTGGCGGCGGAGCACTCTGGCTGGCGATCTTGGCCGGCGGCGCGCTCGGCACACTCGCACGCTTCGCTCTCGCCGAGGCGCTCCCGGCGCCCGGCGCCGACTGGCACTGGGCAACGCTGATCGCAAACGTGATCGGCGCGGCGGCTCTTGGCGTCATTCTTGTTCGGCTTCCCAACCCCGCCAATACACCGAGCCGCCTGCGCGCCTTTCTTGCGACCGGCGTCTGCGGTGGCCTGACGACATTCTCAACGATGCAGCGTGAACTGCTCGTGATGATCGACGACGGCCACGGGGCGCTGGCGCTCAGCTACGCCGCCGTAAGCATCGTCGCGGGATTGCTCGCCGTTCTCGTTACCGTGCGGCTCTCGCAGCGCGGCAGGAGCGGGCGATGAGCGCGCTCGCGATAGTTGGCCTGACCGCTCTTGGCGGAGTCGGCGCGCTCGCGCGTCACCTGACCGTTGTTGCAGTTGCCGAGCGCAGTGGCGATCAGTTTCCCGTCGGCACGCTCGTCGTGAACGTCGCCGGCTCGTTGATCGTTGGGCTGCTGCTCGGGGCCGGCGTCGCCGGCGCAACACTGACGCTGCTGGCCGGCGGATTGCTCGGCTCATACACGACCTTTTCTGCCTGGATGGCCGACAGCGACGGGCTCGCACGCGAGCATCGTCCGCAGGCGGCTGCGGTCAACATCTTCCTCAGCCTGTTTGCCGGATTTCTGGCGCTCGTAGTTGGCCGCACACTCGGCGGCCTGCTCTAGGCAAATCGACCAGCGATCTACTAAGTTTTGGCGATGGCCACTACATCGAGTTCCCCAAAAATCACTCCGGGCAGCGCCGCGAGCGGCGTAGCCGCCGAACTGGCTGAGCTGGTCGGTCTGCTCGACAGCCGCGCCGAGGGCGGTCGCTCGTTCACGCTGGCCTTCTGGGACGGCAGCGAACTGCCGCCGACGAATCCCATTCCCAACTCGCCGACACTCCGCTTCGCCGAGCGCGACGCGCTGGTACGGATGGTGCGCGAACCGAACGAACTTGGGATGGCAAGGGCTTGGGTCTCGGGCGAACTTGAGGTTGACGGCGACCTTGAGATGGCACTCGATCTAACTGAAAAGTGGCGGCACGCACCACTGAAGGCGACCGACGCGATTCCGGCCCTGAAGGCGGCGCGCAAGCTCGGCCTACTGCGCCGCGGCCAGCCGCCGGCGCCGGAGGCCGAGATCAAGCTCCAGGGGCGCCTCCATAGCGCCCAGCGCGATCAGGAAGCGATCTCTCACCACTACGACGTGTCGAACGAGTTCTACCGTCGCATGCTCGGCGAAACGATGGTCTATTCCTGCGCCTACTTCGGTTCTCCTGAAGACACTCTTGATCAGGCTCAGACGCGCAAGCTCGACCTGATCTGCAAGAAGCTTGAGCTGAAGCCCGGCGACCGTCTGCTCGACATCGGCTGCGGCTGGGGTTCGCTGCTGATCTACGCAGCGCACAACTACGGCGTTCATGCGGTTGGCGTGACGATTTCAGAAGAGCAGGCCGAGCTTGCGCGCGAGCGAATCACCCAAGCCGGGATGCAGGACCAGTGCGAAGTCCGCCTGCAGGACTACCGCGAAGTCAATGACGGCCCGTACGACAAGATCTCAAGCATCGGAATGTTCGAGCACGTCGGTCGCGACAACCTGCCGATCTATCTGCAGCAGGCGCGCAGCCTGATCGCCAAGGATGGGCTCTTCCTCAACCACGGAATTGTTCGGATCGGCGAGGACCACCAGATGCAGCCGAAGAGTTTCACGCAGCGCTACGTCTTCCCCGACGGCGAGCTGCACACGCAGGGGATCGTGATCAACGCGATCGAGGACGCTGGCTTCGAACTGGTTGACGACGAATCGCTGCGCCCCCACTACGCTGAGACGCTGCGCCGCTGGGCGATCAACCACGACAGCGACCGCGAAGCGGCGATCGCCGAAATCGGCCCCGAACGCGAACGCGTCTGGCGCCTGCACAACTACGGCGCCGCGCTCGGCTTCGAACGCAGTCGCCTCTCGGTCCACCAGGTGATCGCTCGCCCGGTCGAAGAGTACGAACCAGCGCCACCGCTGCGGGTTCGTTCGTATCCGGTTTAGCCGCAGCGAAAGTCAGCTAGGTCGAACAGCGCTAACGCCGGCGATCGGACCAAAGCCACGTCGCAACTCAACGCCCTCAAAGCCGACCTCTTCGAGCCAGCCACGCAGCTCGCTCTCCGTATACGAGTTGCCGCCCTCATTCTCGACCATCATCATCAGCGCGAAGAGCGCCACAGCTGGCGGCTCGTCGCGGTTGTCGTCGAGCACCCATTCATAAAGCACGACCCGACCGCCCGGCCGCACGAGCTCGAAAGCGTTGGCCAGCAACTCGCGGCACTTCGCTGGTGGGTGATCGTGAAGGATGTTTGCCAGCAGGACGATGTCCCACTGCTCGCCGTCCGCCATCCCAAAACGGAGTTGGTCGAGGTCGCCTGCGACAAACGCGACCTCGGGGTGGCGTTCCTCGACCAAAACCCCGATCTCAGGCAGATCGAGCACTGTCGCTTCGATCCCATCAACCGCTGAGATCAAGTAGGCCGAGTGCGAGCCGGATGCGCCACCGACGTCGAGCAGGGTTCCACCTTCTGTGATTCCGCTGAGGCCCGGTAGCTCATCGCCAAAGAGGCCAGCTAGGTCGTCTAGCGCGCGAAGGAAGCCGAGCGCCTGCTCCGGATCATCGCCGAGCCGCATCTGCCATGGATCAACTCGCGCGTGGCCATCGACCATTGCGGCCGGCAGCTCACCCCAGACTTTGTAGAAGAACCACTCTTTTCCGACGATCGCCGCGATTGAACGTGGATGATCGGTTGCCAGCGGGGCGCCGGTCTCGCTCAGCACGTGGCCCTCCCCCTCTGCCTCGGCAAGGCCGAGCGCGACCATCGAGCCAAGCAACGCGCGTACGGCGCGCGGATCCAGACTGAGTTCGCTCGCAAGAGCAGCCGAGTCGCTTTCCCCTGCGGCCATCGCATCGGCAACGCCGGTCAACGTCGCTGCAGCAACTACGGCGCTGTGCTGGTAGGCGGTGAGTAGGTCGAGCGCATCTGGCTGACCGTCTGCGATTCCTGGGCTCATGATGACCTCCTTAGCGCGAGCGCGGCTTTTCCGGCGTCGCGTAGCAGAGCGGCCTGCGATCGAACCCGCTCAGAGAATGGTTTGCGTGGTGCCAGCCCAAGCTGCTCCAGCGCTACAGCAGCGGCGTTGCGACCCGGCACGCCGGTGATGCCTCCGCCAGGGTGCGTTCCGGCGCCAGTCAGGAAGAGGTTCTCGATCGGCGTGCTGTAACCGGACAGCTTCGGCGATGGCCGGAACGCGAGCAGCTGATCAAGGCTCATCTCAACATGGTTGGGGTTTGCGTGCGCATTACCGTGGCGGGCGACCCAGTCGGCAGGCCCAGTCAGGCGCCGTTCAGTCGCATCGAGCGAGCAGCCAAGTGCGCGCTCGGCGGTCTGCCAAAGGTTGTCTGCTGCGCGTTCCATCTCCGCCTCGTTCCAGGCTCCACTGCGCGGCTTCCAAGGGACGAATGTCGACAGCCAGATGTTCGCGCCACCCTCGGGCGCCCAGCCGGATTCGAGACTCGACGGAAAGGCGATCATTGCCGGTGTTCGCTCTGGCAGGTCTCCGAGCCTGATGCTGGCGAACGCTCGTTCCAAGTCGGTCGTCGTGTTGGCCGAGAGCATGAACGAACGGTCGAAGCCCTCAGGGCCTGAGATCTTGGGCTTGTTGGAGAGGATCGCATCAACTTTCAGCTCCGAGACGTTGCTCTGGCCAACGTGAATCCGTCGCACCTCGTCACGGATCGAAGGCGGCACATCCTCTGGCGCCATCATCGTCAAGAACAGGCGCCTCGCGTCAACTGCACTGACGACAGCGCGATTGGCGGTCCAGCGCTGCCCGGCGGCCTGCACGGCGACGGCGCGCCCACCACTCAACTCGACCTTCTCGACTGCCGATGAGCAGTGCAATTGGCCGCCGTAAGACTCAAGACAACGGACTAGGGCCTCGACCGTAGAGCGCGAGCCGCCAACGGGGCGCGCCGACTTGTGACCGTGGCCACCGGCGAGCATCAAAGCCCCTGCCGCGGTTCCGGGATCGGAAGGCGACTGCTCGGAGTGCGCTGCCCAGTGCGCCATCGGGCCTTGCAGGCGCTCGTCGCTGAACTGGCCGCGAAGCATCGTTGAGGCTGAAGCGAAGAGCGTCTGCAGCAGCCGCCCTGACTCCGCGCCAAGCGTCAGTTCGGCCGCGGCAGCTAGCTCTCTCAGACTTGGCGGTGGCCCTGCCTCTGTCTGCCGTAGGAGTCCCAGCGCAGCCGCTGACCAAGCGGCGAAGTTCCGGTAAGCCTCGGTGTCGGCTTTGCCGACGATCGGCTCAAGCCCCTCGAGAGTCTGCTCAAGCGAGGCGTAGAAGGCCAACGCCGAGCCGTCATCGCAGGGCGCCAAGGTAACCTCGTCGCGCATATGGAAGCTGAGGCCAAAGCGGCTCTCGAGCTCTAGATCAGCAGCAACGCCGCTGCCTACGATCCCACCGTGTTCGTAAGCGCCAAGCTCCATCTTGCCGCGGCCGTCGGGCAGGTCGATCGTGTTGATGCATCCTCCCGGGGTGTCGGAACTTTCGAGCACGACGACGCCGAGCCCGGCCCGAGCCAGATAGGAGGCGCAGGTCAATCCATTGTGGCCTGCGCCGATGACGATTACGTCGGTGTTGCTGCTCATCTCTTGTTGCTCCCTAGCTAGTTGGTCTAAGTGAATGGCCCGGCCCTGCCGGGTCCTGCATAAACCGACTCGTCGCGCATGCCAGCGCGCGTTACGAGATCGATTGCTGCGACGCGTGCTTGCTTAACAAGCGTCTGCAGGTCTGCACCGACAAGTTCGCCGGCGGTAAGTCGTGGCTGCCCGTCTACCCAAACATCGCTAACGCAGCTTGATACCGCGCAGTAAACGATCTGCTGCCAAGGGTCGTGAATCGTCGCCAGCTCCGGCGTGTTGCCGTCGAGCAGGACGACGTCGGCCCGCTTACCGACCTCCAGCGAGCCAACCTGCGCGTCGAGCCCGAGCGCGCGGGCGCCTTCGATCGTCGCCATCCGCATCACGTCGATGGCAGTGATTGCGTCGGCCTGAAGTGCCGCAACCTTGTGCAACAGCCCGGTCATCTTCAGCACGCCAAACATGTCTTGGTTGTCATTCGAGGCAGCACCGTCGGTTCCAAGGCCAACGAGGACTCCTTCCCCTCGAAGGCGCGGAACCTCACAGATCCCGGAAGCCAAAATCATGTTCGCGACCGGGTTATGGGCGACGGCGACCTGGCGGTCCACGAGTAGTCCGACGTCATGCGCACTGCACCAGATGCAGTGGCCTGCGATCACTGGCCGGTCCAGCAGACCCATCCGGCCTGCGTGCTCGATCGTCGTGCAACCGTGCTCGAGCCTGCTGGCAGTCATCTCCTCGCGGACCTCCGCCAGATGTGTGTGCACCGCCCAGTCGTGCTCGTTGCACGCTGCAACGGTCTGTTTGAACAGCGGCTCGCTGATCCCGAGCACGGTGCCAACCCCAGCACGGAAGCCAAGTAGCGCTTCGTCGGCCACCCGGTCGGCGAGCGCTTCATGTTCGGCCATGAAGACGTCGGCGCTAGGAGCGCCCTCGTAGATGTCCTCGGCGCCAAACGAGATCACGCCACGCATCCCTGCAGCGGCGAGACCATCAGCGGCGCCGAGCGAAGCGAACGATCCGAGGTTGCGGTGGCACGACATGTCGTTGACGGTCGTGATCCCGGAACGGAGCATCTCGGCGGCTTTCAGTTCGGTCCCAATCCGCACCTCGTCGCGCGTTATCACTCGGCCTGCAGGGTCAACTACGCGCTCAAACCATTCCCAGAGCGTGGCCGTCTCGCCCATCCCCGAGATCAACCCCTCAGTCAGATGGGTGTGGGCATTAATCAAGCCCGGCATCACAATGCCGTTGCCGTCGCCAACCACCGCAGCGTCGGGATAGCGCTCCGCAAGTTGTGCAAATGGCGCAACGTCGGTGATCGCTCCGTCATCGGCGAACGCGACAGCTCCATCGCGAATCAGCTCCGACCCGGGAGCCATTGCCAGTACCCAGGCTCCACGGACGAGCGTGCTCACGAGCTGCCCTCATGACCGTCAGCATCATCGACGCGCGCGTCCTCGTACCAAGGGATCGTAAGGCGTTGGAGCAGGCCAACGAACGCGAATAGCGCTAGCCCAATGAAGGCAAGGACAATCACGGCAGCGAACATCTCGGTCGTCGAGGTCTGGTTGTTGAAGGTCAGGATTAGGTAGCCGAGCCCCTCGGATGAACCGACCCATTCGGCGAATACCGCGCCGATGACGGAGAGTGCAGCGCCGATCCGCAGGCCGGAGAAGATGAACGGCAGCGCGGCTGGGAACTGCGCCGTCTTGAAACGCGCCCAGCGCTTGGCACCAAACGTCTTCAGCAGGTTTGTCATCTCCGGGTCTGTTGCTTTCAGGCCATCGATCGTGTTGACCGCGATCGGGAAGAAGCTGACGAGCGCGATCACGATGATTTTCGGACGCAGGTCGAAGCCAGTCCAAATCACGATGATCGGCGCGATCGCGACGATCGGGACCATTTGAGAAACGACCAGCCAAGGGTAGACCGCGCGCTCGATCATCTTCGATGAGCAGATAAGAACCGCAAGCCCAACTCCAAGGATGATCGCGGCTAGGTAGCCGATCACGATCTCTTGGATTGTCACCCAAGCATTCTCTGCCAGCAGCGCGCGATCTGTGATCAGAGCGGAGAAGATCTCGGTTGGGGCTGGCAGGCTCGACTCCGGAATCGACGAGACCGTGCAGTAGAGCTGCCAGATACCGAGCACCAGCAGTGCAAAGATGAGCGGCGGGGCGTAGCGACGGAGCCGCGTGCGCAGGCGAACCGAGATTGGGGTCCCAGGGGGCGGCGTTTCGCGCGTTGGTAACGCGATGCGCTGTGGAGCAGCCTCCATCAGCGAACCTCCTCCATCTGCTGGCGTGACGCCTCGTGGAGGGGCTCAAGTAGCTGTTGCTTGAGCGCGTTGAATTCGGGACTGACGGTCATCTCGTAGGAGCGGGGGCGTGGAAGTGTGATGTCAAGCGAGAGTTCCACCCGACCAGGGCGCCCTGACATCACGTGCACGCGGTCAGAGAGGTAAACGGCTTCTTCAACATCGTGCGTGATGAAGACAACGGTCTTGCGATCGGTTGCCCAAAGTTCAAGCAGCCATTCCTGCATTGCCTGGCGGGTGAGAGCGTCTAGCGCACCGAACGGCTCATCGAGCAGCATCACTTCGCGGCCAGCTAGAAACGTGCGCAGTAGCGCTGCGCGCTGGCGCATCCCACCAGAAAGGCTGCTCGGCCAGCGCTGCTCAAAGCCTTTCAAGCCGAAGCGTGGAAGCTCCTCCATCGCCTGCGCTCGCGCGTCACGACGACGCGTTCCGTCCATCTCAAGCCCCAGCGTGACGTTGTCGAGCACAGTCCGCCACGGCATCAGGAGATCCTTCTGCGGCATGTAGCCGATCTTCCCGAGCAGCGAATCAGGCTCGCAGCCGTCGAGATAGATCTTCCCGGCCGAGGGCTTGATCAGCCCCGCCAGCATGTTGAACAGCGTTGATTTCCCGCAACCGCTAGGGCCGATGATCGAGACGAACTCCCCAGCCCGGATGTCGATGTCCACACCTTCAAGTGCGGCCATCGCGTCATGCCCGGATCTAGCCGGGAACGACTTGCCCAGATTTTCAATCCGGAGCCGGGGAGCAGTCTCAGTCACTAGTTGCCTGTAGGTACGAACTCGTTGGTGTCAAACCGGCTAGGCGCGATCGGTGCCTTGATCAGCTTCTTGTCAACGAGGAAGGTCGAGAGTGCCTCGATGTTCGCCTCGTCGATCACGCCGTAGTTCTTCGCGCCTGCCAAGAAGAGCGGCAGATAAGCGTCGAGCTGGGCCTTCGTGATGTCCCGCTTCATCGCCTTATTGGCGGCGAGCAGATCATCGAGTGACTGGGCCGGGTCCGCAATCGTGTCGTCGTAGCCCTGCACTGTGGCATCGACGAACGCGTTCATCAGAGCCGGGTCCTCCGTGATTCGCTTCTCGGTTGAGAAGACAACCAGCCCTGGGTACCGCGGACCGCCGCTCTCATCGAATGCGAGCACGTTGATCGGGAACCCGTCCTGTTCAACTTGAACTCCGTCTGCTGGATAGAAGCCAATGAACCCGTTGATCTTCTTGCTTTCGAGATTCTGGACGCCGTTGAATCCGATTGTCACCTTCTTGACGCTGTCGGTACTTTCGCCGCCGTTCTCGAGGATCGTGTCGAGAATCGCAGTGTCTGAAGGCACACCGGTCAAACCGACCGTTTTGCCATTGAACGCAGCAGCGTCGGTAAGGCCTTCTGACTTGAGTGAGATCAGACCACCGAGCGGGCGCTGAACGACCGCCATGATCGCCTTCGCGCCGCGGCCTTGATCAATCTGCGTTGCCACGTCAATACCGTCAGCAATTCCGAAGTCGGCCTTGCCGGCGTCGATCAACTTCAGCGTGTCGGCAGTCGAAGTCGGCTGAATGATCTTCAGGTCGATGTTGTTGTCGGCGTAGTACCCCGCCGCGGCCGCTCGGTAGATGCCGGCGTGAACGGCGTTTGGCAGGTAGTCGAGGATCAACGTCGCCTTCGTCATGTTCTTCAGCTTCGCTGAGCCCTCGGTGGCTGCGCCACCTGAGTTCGTTGAGTCGCTACCACCGCAGGCCGAAAGCGTGAGTGCAGCAATTACAGCTGCTGCCCCAAACGAACGACGCATTACTGCTGATTTATTCTCTCTCATATCCCCTCCCGGGTTATTGACTAATTGGCTCAAAGCTGACCCCCATCGCCAAACTGCGCGCGGCACCAGCGCCAGGCGCGAACGAGCTCTACGTCGTAGTGCCGCGAGCGGCGTGCAAGTTGCTCGCCCTCAAGCGGGGCTGCCTCGCCGGTGCGCGCTGCGTTCGCTGAGCGCAGCTCGAGGAACCAGGCGCGCACGACTGCTTCGCTGAGCGAACCGCCGCTGCAGATGTTGCCGTTGGCTCGAATCAGCAGGCAATCTGCGTCGCCCATGCTGGAGGCGGCAGCCGCGCCGGCCGCGATGTCGACGACGAGATCGGTGTCATCGTGCAAGGCAATTTCTCCGCTCAAGCCATCGAGGCCGAGAACCAATGGCGGCACCGCGCTGCGAGCTCCCCACGCGACTGCGTGCGGCGAGTGGGTACGGCAAAGAGCGCCAACGTCGGGGCGCGATGCGTAGATCGCGGTATGCAGTGGCGTCTCCAACGGCAGGAGCTCCACTTCGCCGCTGACGATCTCGCCCTCATCGCTGAGCTGCAGCACCTCTGCAGCGCTGGCGCCCAGCAACGGGCGGGTCGCCGTGATCAGAAATCCACCCTCAGGCAGCCGTGCAGAGACGTGACCGAAAGCTTCGACCAGTCCCATCCGCGCGCAGATCCGCGCAGCATCTGCGACGTTCTCCCTCACCCTTCGCGCTCCCAAACACGGATTGCCATATCCGTGGGATCAAAGTTGTTGCAAGGCGAAAGATCTTGCGGGCAGGCAACCAGCCCGACAACGAGGTCCTCAAGTACTTCGAGATCGATAGCCGATTCAGCGCCGTGGGTCGGTGCAAATGTCTCGATCCGGCCTTCGGGAGTGACGACGTTGTTCATGAAGATATTGGCGGCAAGCTCGCCGTGCAGCGACCAATCAGAGCCAAACGCGTCGAGCCCTCGCTGCAACCCCGCAAGGCAAGACGGGTGGTCCGGTAGGTCGTAATCAACCGAGTAGCGCTCAGGATCACAGCAAGGCACAACAAAGTCGTGATGCCCGACGTCATCGGCCTCAATCCGCAGTAGCGGTAGACGGTGGTTGGAGTACAGCGCGTCGCCGACTTCAGGCGAAAGCTTGGTAAGGCAAGAGCAGGTATGGGCCGGCGATAGGTACTCGTCAGGCTTGTCTGTTCTGTAGGCCACAAAGTCGCCAACCTGGTCGCCGTAGAGATCTACAAGCTGAAGGATCTGGCCCTTCTTGACGTTGATGAAACGTGATTCTCCTGCAGGGACCTCAACCGACTCGACAAGCGTCGCTTCACCGGCTACTGGGCGGGGATTACTCATTACAGCTCCTCTTCTGGTTCACGAAAGTTGCGCAGGACAATTGTCTTCTCACGGGTCAGCTCGTCGATCGTGTAGCCGATCCCCTCGCGGCCAGTGCCGGAGAGGCCGACGCCGCCGAAAGGAATGACGGGCGGGCGATAGTTGTCGGTTCCGTTGACTACGACGCCACCCGAGTGGAGCCGTTCGGCGACTGCGACAGCCCGCTTGACGTCAGCGCTGAAGACGCTCGCCATCAACCCGAAGCTCGAAGAATTGGCGACCTCGATTGCCTCGCTGACGGAGTCGACGGGAATGAGGTTGAAGACCGGCCCGAAGATCTCGTCGTCGCTCGACACGGCAGCCGCGGCCGGGACCCCCGTGAGAACCACCGGCGCTACGTACGCGCCGTCGGCGGCAGGGGCATCCCCGATGATTGATGCTCCTTCGCTGATCGCACGCTCTGCTTGAGCTACAACCCGCTCTGCTGCGGCAGCGGTAATCAGCGGGCCGATCGTCGTTTCGGGATCGGTCGCCGGCCCCACGCGCTGTAGAGCGACGGCAGCCGCAATCCGCTCGGCGAGGTCATCGTGCAGCGAGCGATCGACGACAATCCGCTTGCTTGCGGAGCAGGCCTGCCCGTTCATCAGCAAGCGGCCACGCACGAGCTCTGATGCCGCCAACTCAATGTCAGCATCGTTCAAGACGAGCGAAGCGTTGTTGCCGCCGAGCTCCAGGTGGAGTCGCCGAAGCGTTGGAGCGGCGGCCTTGGCGACTGCCAGCCCGGCCACGGTCGAGCCGGTCAACGAAACCGCCGCGATTCCATCGGCTTGCGAGAGCTCCGCGCCAACGTCGCGATCACCGAGCACGCCGGCGAGAACGTCGGTCGGCACGCCAGCGTCGTGGAGGGCCTTGTGGAAGCGCATAACGGCGAGCGGGTCTTCCAGCGGCGGCTTGACGACGACGGCGTTGCCGCCGACCAGCGCCGCGGCGCACTTCTCAACGTAGAGCTCGACCGGGAAGTTGAACGGAAGAATTGCCGCCACTACGCCAAGTGGCTCGCGCCGCGTGTATACGAAGTCGTGGTCAACACCCTTGAGGCCCTCTGTTGGCAGCACACGCCCCCCAGCGGTGCGGCACGCCTCGCGCG
>CAESAO010000008.1_pt1 | contig 19281 bp, 18 predicted proteins | sample 7263591 | NCBI WGS metagenome assembly CAESAO01 (sample SAMEA6814056, study PRJEB35770) | uncultured Conexibacteraceae bacterium | biome: Freshwater; feature: Freshwater reservoir; material: water | place: Czech Republic | collected 2017-05-23 | depth 30m m | reverse complement strand
CCCGATGAGATTGATGCCGGAAACGTTGACGACATGGCAAGCGAGCACAACATGATGTTCTGCGCCACGCCGGAGATCGGGATGGCCGACGAGGACGTTCCAAACGCAATCGCGCTGCTCGGCGACATGTCGAAGTTCAGCTCGATGGCCGACCGTCTGCAGCAGGGCCTGCTCAACGAGCTGATCCTCGGCCGCTTGATGCTCAACCCGGCCGGGTTCGCTGCAGCCGATGCATTCAAGGGCGCGTCGCCATCACAATCGGTAATTGACACCAGCGCGCTCTACTACGACTCCAACAGTCAGGGCGCAATCCTCGGCGGCGCGCTGACTGCGCTTTCGCCCGACTTCAAACGCGCAGTACTCGGCGTTGCGGGAATGAACTACAGCCTGCTGCTTCCGCGCAGCACCGACTTTGACACCTACGAGCTGATCTTCAAGCCGGCCTACACGAGCCGCCTTGACCGGATTCTGCTGCTGTCGGCGATCCAGAACCTTTGGGATCGCGGCGAGACGAACGGCTACGCCCAGCACGTCACAACCAAGCCACTGCCGGGAACGCCGAAGCACAACGTGCTGCTGCACGTCGCGCTAGGAGACCACCAGGTGGCCCAGGTTTCGGCCGAAGTTGAAGCGCGGACCATCGGCCTTAGCGGCCGACGCCCCGCCTATGACGCAGGCCGCTCGTTTGACACGACGCCGCTCTGGAACATCGCACCGCTGAGCAGCGGCAACGCAGGCGGCTCGGGGCTCGTGATCTGGGACAGCGGCCCGTGCCGAATCGGCAGCGTCTTCGCGACATGCCTTGAGAACGACGCGTTCGACAAGCTCGGCGGCGTCGGCAACCCGATCGCCCCGACCGGCTCCCTTGCCCCTCGATTCGGGCGGGACCCTCACAGCCGGCCGCGCTCTACACCGGACGCACGCCAGCAGAAGTCAGAGTTCCTGAAGCCCGATGGCAAGATCACAGAGGTCTGCCCCGTCGGCAGCGCCTGCCACAGCGTTGGCTGGGCCTACTAGCCACCGCTAGCGAAGCAGCATGGCCGTCCGCTCAGGATTGAGCGGCGGCCAGCGCTTCAGCGGGATCGTGCTCCGCTTCCCACCTGTCGAGCGCGACGCGGAGTAGGAAACCGATCGTTGCGCCGAAGATCGCCACCGCAGAGGCATGACCGGCGCCGGCGGTCGTCGCCAGCATCAGTGCCAGGACGGCGGCGGTGAAGGGCACACGAAGCGCCGCCGCGACTGCAGCCGCGACCGCTGCGACGACGAGAGCCGTTAGTGACGCGGAGGGGAAGATCAGCGTGCCGGCCACTGCAACACCAACGCCGAGGAATACAGCCGGGAAGATTGGGCCGCCTCGGAAGCCAGCGCCGAGCGCGCCGCCGTAGGCGATCAACTTGGCAACAATGATTAGCGCGACAGCTCCAAGTGACGTTTCAGCCAGCATCTCGGGCGTTCCCATCTGCCCGCTGAAGAGCACGAGGTTGACCGATCCACCGGTGATCTCGCGGACGGCGATCGCAAGCCCCGATGTGAGCAGCGCGACGCCGATCAGGACAAGCGGCGGGTTGCTCCGTGCCATCACCGCAATCCGCTGGCCAAACTTGCGAGCTATCAGCGTGACAACCGCCGCGACCAGCGAGACAGCTAAGCCGACCAAGATGTCGGTGGCCGAAGTTGATGTGAGCTCCGGGAGCCCAGGCACCGCCAGCGACGAGCTGCCAAGCCCAGACCAACCGCCCACCCCGGTCTCAGCGACGTAGGCAACACCGAGCGCAACGAAGCCCGGCATCAAGGCCGCTGCCGGGATCCGGCCCAGCGCCGTGAACTCAGCCAGCATCAGCACGACAACGATCGGGCTGCCGAAGATCGCCGCGATCGCCGCCAGCGCCGTCATCAGCATTCCGAACTTCATCACCGGGTCCGGCTGACGGCGCAGCACGAACGCCCCAGCCGCCGTGCCGCAGGCCAAGAGCGGCGCCTCGGGGCCGAGCGAAAGGCCAAAGATCAGCGTGCCGAACGCAGCGAGAATGACTGAAGCAAAGATCGCCGGAGTGACGTCGAAGTGAAGCCCCTCCAGCGGGCCCGAACCGGTCCTGCCCGGAAGCCTCCAAGCGATCATCACGATCGCGGCGCCGATCAGCGGCAGCAGCACGACGAGCCACCACGCCGGCTCGGTCATTCCGAGGGCTTTCGGCAGGTCCTGCCAAACGGCGGTGATCAGGTGGTCTTCGAGGAAGAGGAAGATGGTCGCGATGATCGAGCCGAGCAGGGCGAACGGAATCGCCAGAACAATCGCCTTGATCGGCGATGGAAGGTCTTCGCCGTTGAGCTGAGCACTTGCGTTCGTCGAGGCCATGACTGAAGACTAACTGCGGTCTCCCCTGTTACCGCGACCGTCAACCGGCGGCACTTACACCAGCCACAGTTACGATTAGGAGATGGCTAGGCCAAAGACGAGTCTCGCGGTTGTGGCGCTGTTCGCACTGAGCGCGGTCGCGCTGCCTGCCTCCGCCGCCGCGAAGCAAAAGCCGTGTCCGCGCAGCGGCGCCGGGTGCACGCTGGTGCAGGTCGCAGCCGAAAGCGGAATCTTTGTAGGCACGGCTGTCTCAAACGAGATCACGGCGACGGAGCAGGTCGACGTAGCAGCAAACTTCAACGCCGTAACGAGTGAGAACGCCTTCAAGTGGAGCGAGATGTCGAAGAGTGCTGGCGCGATCGACTTCGCTACGACCGACCGCCTGGTCGCTTGGGCAAGAGTGCGGAAGCTGCGCCTGCGCGCCCACACGCTTTTCTGGCACCGAATTCAAAACGCGCCGTGGCTGAAGGCCGAACTGGCGGCCGCCACGGATCCGGCCGCCCGCCTGCGAGAGCTGATGGCTGAGCGGATCACCAAGGTCGTCGGCCGCTACCGCGGCAAGGTCGCAATCTGGGATGTGATCAACGAGCCGCTGGCACTCTTTGGCGCCGGCTACGACACGGCGGACACCCCTGTCACGCCAAAGAACATCTTCTTCACGACGCTCGGCGAGGGCTACATCGCTGACGCTTTCCGACGAACCCGTGCGGCCGACCCGAAGGCCAAACTGTTCCTCAACGAACTTCTCTGGGATGCACGGATCGGCGACCCCAAGAGCGACGCGCTGCTGGCGCTCGTGGCACGGCTGAAGAAGGCTCGCGTGCCGATTGACGGCGTCGGCATTCAGGCGCACGCAATGCTCGGCACGGCAAGCCCATGGTTCCCGTCAACGACGGCTTCGCTGAAGCGCTACATCGACGCTCTCGGCAAGCTTGGCGTCAAGGTTGAGATCACCGAGCTGGACGTCCGCCTACCGCTTCTGGCCGACCAACCAAACCCACTGGCGGCGCAGGCTGCCGTCTATCGCCGCGTGGCCAGCGCCTGCGCTCAGAGCCATGCCTGCACCGGCCTCACCGTTTGGGGCCAGCGAGATTCGCATTCTTGGCTGGACAGCTACAGCCTCACCAGCGCGACGGCGCCAAACAACCCGCTGCTGCTCGATGCCAGCGGTAAACGCAAGCTCGCCTACCAGGCCGTCGCTGCCGGCCTGCTGGAGCGGCGCCGCTAGCTGGCGTCGGGCGGGCTCCACGGCATCTTGCCGCGGCCGAGCCGTGCCATCAAAGTCCTAAAGCCCCACCACTGGTAGAGGATGATCACGGGGATCATCACGACGGCCGAGATCGTCATAACGACCAGCGTGTAGTGCGACGACTGCGCGTTCTGGATCGTGACCGAATCTCCAAGCGAGATCGTTGACACGATGATCCTTGGGAAGAGGCCGATGAAGAGCGTTGCGACCCAGCCGATGATCGTCAGGATCGTGCAGATGAAGGCGCGAGCGAATTCGCCGCGCTGCGCGTTGATCACAGCGGCGATCAGCGCGGCAAGGCCGAGTGCGGCGGGGATTGCGACCGGCAGGATGCTGCGCGCGTTGACCGAGTGGGCGACGAACGGAGTGGCAATCAGGAAGCCGCCGGCGAGCAGCAGCGCCGGCAGCATCAGGTTCGGCAGCAGGTGGCGGGCGTCAAGCTTGACGATCCGTTCGCGGATCCGCTCGCCAAGTTCCCCGTCGAGCCGAAGCGAGAGGAAGAGCGCCCCGTGGAAGGCGAAGAGCGCCGCCAATGAGAGCGCGCCGAGGACCGAGTAGGGAGTGATGAAGTCGAGGATGTTGCCGAAGTAGCGCATCTCGCCCACCCGCCCGCCGCCGGCGACCGGCAAGCCGGCAAGCAGAACCGAAAGAACGAGCCCCCAGATCAGCGGCGCAGCGACGCTGGCGCCGATGTTGATTGTCGACCAAAGCCGTCGCAAGCGTGGATCAACGCGGCCGCGCCATTCGAACGAGAGGACGCGCACCAGCAGCGCGATGATCAGCACGACGAGGCCAAGGTATGCGCCCTCAAGCCAAGTTCCGTACCACGCCGGGAATGACGCGAAGGTCAAGCCGCCAACGACGAGCAGCCAAACCTCGTTCGCGTCCCAGACGGGCGCGATTGTCTCGATCATTTCGCTGCGCTCGTCCTCGTTGCGCGCCGCGACGCCCATCATCATGCCGACGCCGAAATCGAAGCCCTCAAGCACGAGGTAGGTCGACCAAAGGCCGGCGATGACGAAGAACCAGAGTTCAGCGAGGCTCATCAGTAGACCGGGGCCGGGTCGGATTCGGAATCGTCGTCGCCGTCAACCTGCGGCGGATCAAGGATCGCGTAGCGGCGCAGCAGCACGAAGGCGGTGATGCCGATCGCGATGTAGAGCAGCATGAAGGCAGTCAGGCTGGCGATGATCTCGCCCGGCCCGACCGACTGCGAGAGTCCGTCGGCGGTCTTCAGCACGCCATACGCGACCCAAGGTTGGCGCGCCGTCTCGGTGAAGACCCAGCCGATCAAGGCGGTTATGAAAGGCAGCGCAATCGCGCCGACGGCGATCTTCAGGAACCAACGCGACTTCTCGAGCGTGCCGCGGAAGTAGAGGAAGCCGCCGAGCAGCGCGATCATCATTGAGAGCGAACCGAGGTAAGCCATTCCGCGCATTGACCAGTAGGCAAGCTTGACGTCGGGGATGTAGTTCCCCGGCCCAAACTTCGCCTGCGAGCTGGCCTGCACCTGATTCATTCCCTCGACCTTGCCGGTGAAGGTGTTGGTCGCCAGAAAAGAAAGCAGGTACGGGATGTCGAGTGAATAGGAGGGCTCCTGATCATCGACCGAGAAGCCGCCGATCTGGAACAGCGAGAACGACGCTGGCTGCTCCGAGTTCCAGAGCGCTTCGGCGGCCGCGATCTTCATCGGCTGCGGCCCAGTAAGTGCAACGCCAAACTCGCTGCCGACCAGCAGCGTCAGCGTCGTGATCGGGATCGCCATGTAGAGGCTCAGCTTGACTACCGGGCGGAACAGCTCAACATTGCGGCCCTTGAGGATGTGCCAGCAGGCAACTCCGAGTAGCAGGAACGAAGCGACCATCAGCGAGGCGAGCAATGTGTGGGCGACTGCCCAGATCGCGATCGGATTTGTCAGGACCGCCCAGAGGTCAACCATCCGCGCTTGGCCGGTTGCGGCATCGACGCTGTAACCGACCGGGTTCTGCATCCAAGAGTTGGCCATCAGGATGAAGGTCGTCGAGAGCCACGTACCGGCGACTACGAGCCAGATCGAGGCAAGGTGCATCCGCTCGGAAAGCCTGCCCCAGCCGAAGACCCAGATGCCGATAAAGGTTGATTCGAGCATGAAGGCGATCAGCCCTTCGAGCGCCAGCGTTGAGCCGAATACGTCACCAACGAACTGCGAGTACGACGACCAGTTCATTCCGAACTGGAACTCCTGCAGCAGGCCGGTCGCGGCGCCGATCGCAAAGTTGATCAGCAGCAGAGTCCCGAAGAACTTCGTCAGCCGCAGCCACGATTCGTCACGAGTTCGGTACCACTTCGTCTGCATGTAGGCGATCACAGGCGCGAGGCCGAGCGTCAACGGAACGAAGATGAAGTGGTAGAGCGTCGTCGTCGCAAATTGCCAGCGGGCAAGCGAAAGCGCGTCTGCTGCGAGCGGGAGCGAGTGCATCGCCTGCGAGGTTATCGCGCACTGCGGCGAGCCGCCGTGATCTCAACCCTGCGGCGTCTCTCAGTCGCGCACTACGTGCGTCGAGCAGATGAAGTCCTGCGCGGCGCGGTTCTGCTTGTCCCACAGCGGCCAGAGGTAGGCCAGCGCGATTGCGACCGTTCCGCCGATAACCGTCACCGCGTTGCCGACCCCGGAGACGACGCCGTACAGCACGCCCATCACGAGGAACTGACGGACCAATGCAGGCCCGTAAGTCATTGGCTGGCCGGTTTCGCGAATCACGCGGATGCCGAGCGCCTGCATCCCCCACGTTCGCCCGTTCTGTTCTCCTTGGCGAGCCATCGTCAGCGGCTGATAAGTCAACCCGACGAGCAGGTTTCCGGCGATCAACACCAGTACGGCAGCCCCGATCGAAACCTGATCATCGGTCGACAGGCCCTTGAGCTCCCCGTCGACCAACTTGACGGCGGAGAAGTCGATCCCAGCGACGATCACGATCGCGGCAATGATGAAAGGGAGTGCGAAAGCGATCGTGATCAGGTAGTCGATGAGGAATGCCCCGACGCGCGGCCACCAAGCTGCGAGCAGGCGAGTCTGACCGGCCACGACGACAGTCGGGGGGCCTGGGGTCGCGAGTGAAGCCATCGCAAGCGGAGGAAGTGGATCGGGCGTCGGCGGCGGCGCGGGATCGACCGATCCCTGCTGCTGAGCGGACGGCGCCACCGGCGGCGCGAACGCTCCGCCACCCGGGGCCACTGCTGTCTGCTCGGTCCAAGCGCGGCCGTTCCACCAGCGCAAGGAAGCCTCGCCTCGCGGATCGGCGTACCAGCCGGGGACAGGTGAATCGTCTGCCGCAGTCACAGAAGAAGCGTACCGCAGCGACCTCCGCGCCGGCCTAGCCGGTAAACGGTTCGACGGTCGAGAGATAGACCCACCAAGCCCCGAGCAGAACCGTGATCGTGGCCGCGCTGATCGTCAGTGCGCGCGCGCCGCTGCGCAGCCGCCCGAGCGAGAAGGCCGCGAGCAGCATCAGGCCTGGAATTGTTGGGTAGAGGTAACGCGGAAGGAAGAAATCCCAGTTCAGAACGAGCAGCACGTAACACATCCAGACGATCCCAACGCCGACCGGCAAGGCCAGCAGAACGAGCAGCTGCGTTCGCCGCTCGCTCGGCTTGACGCTGAGAACACCAAGCGGTGCCAGGACGACCAGCCCCGTCATCAGAACCGTCAACACCCAGCGCTTCAGGGCCGAGAGCAGCTCGATCCACCACTCCTCGGCCAGCGGCGCGCGCGTCACTACGAGCAGCCGACCGGGAATATCACTGACCGTGTACTTGATCCCGTCAGGATTGAAGAACGGCTCCATCATCTGCCGAACGACGCGTGAACCGGTGAGCGATCCGTAGCGGTCCAGATTCGAGAGCAGCCACGGGGCCAGCATCAGCGCCGGGATCGCAACCACCCCTGTGGCTGCGAGCCAGCGAGTGCGGGCCGAGATCTGCGCCTGCCGCAGCACGGCGAAGGCGCAGATCAGCAGCCCGGGAACGAAGACGATGATCGTCAGCCGCGTCAGCAGCCCGAAGCCGACAAGGACCGCGGCGCCGAGCAGCCACCCGATGCTGCGACGCTGCCAAGCGCGCCAAAGCACGAGCGTCAAACCAACTCCAATTAGGAATTCGAGCCCGCTGTTTGAGATCGTCACCGTCCGCAGAACGATCCCCGGCCACAGCAGCGCGGTGAGCGCGAAGGCGAAGTACGGCTCGGCCTGCTCGGGATCGCCGATAACCTCGGCGGTGAGGCGCCACAGCAGCAGCGCCGCCGCCAGCAGCAGCCCGAGCCCGAGCAGCCGCATCACGCGCATCTTGACGACGTAGTTGCTTCCCGCGAGCCTGAACGGCGCGGCTGAGAGCAGGTAGTAGAGCGGCGGCTGGAAGGCCTCGTAGCTGCGACCGCTGAGGCCGCGCTTGGCGGGATCGAGCCTCCCGGGAGACGGGTAGGTGCCTTCGTAAATCGCTTCCACCTGAGGACTAATCAGCGTCGGCCCGAGCAAGGGCAGCTGCCCTTGCTCTGCAACGCTCTGCATGTAGCTGAAGTGAGCTACCTCATCGCCAGTGAACTTCGGCAGCGACAGAACCGTCGCCATTGCTGCCGCAGTGATCACCACGAGCTGCGCAGCAATCAGCGCGCGGACCGGCGTCAGCGCCGGGAGGCCTAGTCGCGTCACGCGACAAGCCTACCCCGCACTGCACCGGCCTGATTACAGCGACGGCTAGTTGACGGTGAAGTCTTTGTACATGCCGGCTTGGTAGTGACCGGGCAGTGCGCAGATCAGCGCGTAGTGGCCGGCAGTCATCTTGAGCTTGAGACTCTCGCTCTTGCCGGCAGCAAGGTCTGCAACTTCGCCGATCGCACCGTCTTCGGAAGGCTCGTCGCCTTCGAGCAGATCGCCGGCCTTCTTGTCGGTCTTGATCACCACCATCTCGTGCATCACAGAGCCGGTGTTCTTGACGTTCCAGGTCACTTCGCCGGCAGTTGTTTGGTCTGGCGTCGGGATGATGTTCATCTCATTAAGGACAACATCAACCGTGCCGTCGGCCGGGGTCGTCGCGGCAGCAGGAGTAGACGCCGGTGCCGTCGTACTGGTCGCCGACGATGACGAAGACGACGAGCCGCAGGCGGAGAACGCAAGAGCAGCAAGCAGCGCAGCACCTACGAATCCAATTGTCCAAAAACCATTCCGTCTCATCTTCATCTTCATCTTCATCGTGCACTCCCTCGTTGTAGATCCATATAGATAAATGTCAGCGATTTGGCGCTTCAGAACCCCCGACGAAGCCTCCGCGAGCGAAAACGCTACCGCGCTGTAATCTTCGCCGCCCCTCTCGGCGCCCTCGTCAGTAGATATCCAGCCAGACCCTAAGTATTAATTTGCACCCTTCCTCTGACGGCGGAGGCTTGGAGTTTGAGGCGCCCGGCGCCGCCTGCGCGACGCTGCAGGACCGGCCAGCCTTACGTAGCAACTACGCCACGCATTCTCGCAGAGGCTGCGATGTTTACGGTTAATGTCTAACCCACTGCCGCAGGCTGTGACCGGAGTTTTGCGATGAGCGTCGAGCCCGGAACCACAGCCAAGATCACAGTCGAGCTCTCCGACGGCCACGCGATATCGCGGACCGCCTTGGCAGCACTGATCGCAGGCAGCGACGATTTTGAGGTGACCGCAACGACGGACGGTTCGGATGCAGCGGTTCGAGGCGCTGCCGGCCATCACCCGGATGTGATCGTCTACGACCCGCCACCGCCCCTGAACGCTGATTCCGTCGCTCGCGTCGTCGAGCGTCTGGTGGTCGCCTCGCCCACCTCGGCAATCATGATTCTGACCGAATCGGAATCCGCCGTCGTCGCTCGCGCCGCGCTTCACGCCGGCGCGGTCGCCTACATGCTGAAATCCGATGATCCCGAAGACCTGCTGAAGGCGATCCGGCGTGCAGCCGAGAACCGACCTTGGATCAGCCCGCGGGTCGCGAACGGGATAGCCCGACTCAACCGCGACTCCTTCAGCGGCGAGCTGACTTCGCGCCAGCGAGAGATCGTCCGATCGATTGCCTGGGGCTTCACGAGCAGAGAGATCGCAGACGAGATGCACCTGTCGATACGGACGATTGAAGCGCACCGGGCGAAGATCTTTCACAAGCTGGGATTGGCAAGCCGCGCCGAGCTGGTCAGGTTCGCCTACGACAACGGCCTCTTTGACGAAGCCGCCCCGGCCGACGAAGCAGCCTGAACTCAGCCACAGCGCGGCCGCGTAGCTTCTACTCGCCGTTCGCGAAAGCTCTACTCAAACGCGGAGAAGCGCACACCCCGCGACGTAGATGACCGCACAGGCCGACCGCGTACAACCCGCCTATTTGCAGCATATTCTGCTGTGCGCGATGTGGCTCCGCAGTCCTAGCATTGCCCCTAATCCAGTGCGTAGTCGGTCGAGTCCCTCGATCGACGAGCACTACAGAGAGGGACCCAATGCAACGTTCAACCAGCTCAGAAACACTCGATAGGACGACCGATCAGAGTCCCGTGGAAGGCGCGGCGGAAGCAACGCTGACCGTCATGCTCGTCGACGGCGAGACGCTCGTACGCAGTGCTCTAGCACGGATGATGCGCGCTGAGGATGGCATTGAGGTCGTCGCTGCTGCTTCTGAGCCCAGTCAGGCAGTCGTCGCTGCCAGAGGTCACAAGCCGGACGTGATCGTCTACGACCCGCACGATACGCGCGGTACAGCCGATGCGGTCGATTTGATCGAGCAGCTCGCCGACGCCTCCTCGGAATCCTCGATCATTGTGCTGACGACCCGCGAGGACGCTATCTTTGCCCGCGAAGTAATCCGTGCCGGCGCGGTCGGCTACATGCTGATGTCGGAAGACCCGGAGGACGTGCTCAAGGCGATCCGCCGGGCGCGCAGCGGCCGCCCATCGCTGAGTCCACGGATTGCGATGCTGATCGCCGGCCTCGATCACCGCAAGGCTAATGACAACCTGACCGAACGCGAGCGCGACATCGTTCACCTGGTCGCGCTGGGCCACACCAACAAGGAGAGCGCCGACGAGCTTCACCTTTCGATCAGGACGGTCGAATCGCACCGCGCGAACATCCTCCGCAAGCTCGACGTCAACAACCGCGCTGGGCTCGTCCGCTACGCACTCGACAACGACCTGCTCGACTGATCAACCGGAGAGCTGGGGGCCGCTCAGCGGATCTGAACCGGCGTGCCCAGCGGAGTCATCTGCCAGAGCTTGGCGACCGAGGCGTTGCGCATTCGAATGCAGCCGTGAGACGGACGGCCGGGGATCAGCGACGGAAACTCAGTGCCGTGTATGCCAACAACGCCACCGCCCGGCCACTCCGACAACGTCGGGGCGTAGGCCGAAGTGCCGAACGCGTAGTTGCCGTAGGAAGGGTTGCTTCTGAAGCGCAGCTTCTCGCGGATCCAGAACTGGCCGGCAGGCGTCGGAGTCTGCGCTGTGCCAACGCCAACGCGGGCGCGGAAGATCTGACGACCCGCACGGAAGAGACGGATGTGGAACGAGCGGCGGTTAATCTCGAGCCGGTATTCGTTGCGGACGAGATCCCCGAACGCAGCGCGGCGAACCCAGCCTGATCGCCCGTTCGGGCGACCGGGAATTCGGACCCTCAGCCAGTCTCCTTCAGTATTCGTCGCAAGCGAGAGAGCGACGTAGACCTCCGGCATCCGATCTTCCGTCAGAAGCCGCAGCTTGGCGATCGTCCGAGCTTGAGCGCTCGCAGTCACGTAAACGCGCGCGGTCTTCAGCGGGGTCGCCCAGCGCGTCATCGTCCGTTCGTCCGAGAGGCGAACCTCCGTCCCGATCTTGGTGCTGTACTCGTTGGCAGCCAGTGCACGGTCGGCGGCCCCACCCAGCGCCAGCGCCGAGCAGGCTGCCACGAGGATCGCACGAAGGAATCCGGAGCTGGATGTTCTCACCATGCTCAAACAATCTAGGTCGGTCCACGCTCGTGGAGCTCAGCGTTTTCCCGCACGCTTGAGCGCACAATCACGGGGCGCAAAGGGGCCGTCGAGCAGCATTGCCAAGATTCGCGGCGCGGCAGCTCACGGCCTGACACTCAGCATTTTTGCGCAAAACTCGAACTTTCCCGCCAATAGTCTTGGTGGAGCAATGAATCGAACGATTGTCGCCCTCACCTGTTTGGTCCTCGTCGGCCTGTCCGGCGCCTTTCTCCTGACCTTTTCGCTCTCTCGCGGCGCCGAGCTTGCCTCAACGCCGTGCGTCGGCGTTGACGACCTTCCGCGCTTCGCTGGCGATCCCCGAACCCGTGCGGCGATGCTCTGCCTGATCAACGTAGAACGCGCGCGCGTCTCGGTGAAGGCCGTGAAGTCCGAGCCGCATTTGGAGCAGGCGGCCTCAAGCTACGCGCAGCAGATGGTCGACCAGCACTTCTTCTCACACACCGACCCGCTCGGCGGCACGCTGCCAAGCCGTGTATTCCTGTCGGGCTATCTTGCCGGCGCCGACCTCTGGCAGGTCGGCGAGAACCTCTCTTGGGGCGGAGGCACCGTAGGGACGCCGCGCAAGATTGTGGATGCGCTGATGCTCAGCCCCGCCCACCGAACGAACATGCTTGGCCGCGAGTACACCGACATTGGGATCGGCGTAGTTCCGGGAACGCCAACCGGCTACGCCAGCGGAGCAACCCACTCACAGCTGCTCGGGATGCGAACGCTGCGCAAGGTCGTCAAGAAGAAGCCGAAGAAGAAGCCGAAGAAGAAGCCGAAGAAGAAGCCGAAGAAGAAACCTAAGAAGAAGTCGACGAATAGCACGACGAAGCGGTAGCCGCGCCAGCTGCTCCGATGATCTCGGTCAGCGGGAAGAAAGGCCGAGCTGACGACTGCCCGTGACCTCCGGCAGCAGCCCTGAGCCGGCGTTGGCGAAGGTGCAGGTGACGACCTCGCCCGATTGCAGGCTGATCAGCGCGCTCTCCTTCGACGTTGTCGAACCCCCAGCAGCATCGCCGCCATCGGAACACTCGATGCTGTCGACTGCGAAGACCCCTTCAACGACCTCCTGCGTTGCGCGGTAGCTACCGGGCGGCAGCCTGAACGTCCTTGACCCGCCGGTCAGCAGATCGAAGTCGCCGTCGAGCGTCCCTGTGAAGCGAAACCGCCCCTGAAGGCCGTCCTTGACACGGTTGGAGATGATCACCTCTCCGGGGCGACGAAGGTTGGTCACGACGCAGTTCATCGTCTGGCGCGGCTTCAGAATCACGAGAAGGTTTGTTCCAGGGCCCGCGGCGACAAGCTCGCCAGCGCTCGTGCAAGCGATCGAGCTGGCGTAGTCCGCCTGGACGGCCGGCGCGACGGCAGTCTCGGAGATAACGTGGCTGCCGGGCAAGAGAGCGATCGGCCCGGTGGAACCTGCATCTCCGACCTTCGTCGCCAGCTCGACGCCGTCAATCATCAGATTGAAGCGGCCGCTGTCAGTCGAAGGCGCGAGATTCTTGACGACCGTGACCGCTCCTGGAGTGAAGCGCGCCGCGCCGGTGACCTTGCGCGCGGCGAGCGCCGTTGGGTTGACCGGGTCGACGAGCAGCCCTTCGGTTCCCCCGCGTCGATACCAGCCGCCGCCAAACAGGGGCTGCGAGCCAGCCGCTACGGTCGGCTTCTGCCCGTGTGTCGGCAGGCCGGACGGGTTCCCGCTCTGCGCAGGTTGACCAGAAGCCCCAGCAAACGCCACCCCGGGCAGCAAGGCGAGAGTCACGGCCGCAGCGACCACAATCGAGAGTAGGCCCGGACTCTTCATCAGCGGCCGCCCACTACGCCTCTACTGCCGCGAGCTGCGCCAGCTTGATCGCGCTCTCAGCGACGCGCGCGTGCAGATCATCAGGGTCGCTAAGCGAATTCCAGCGGGTAAATGCGTTCGCCACTATGGCCCCCTCGTCGGATTTGACTTGCATCGCCAACGTAGGAGGTCGCGGCAGAGTCCTCCTAGGTGTTGATCCGCGCTGATCCGTCGGAAAATCAACAGGCATCGCTACTGCCGAAAACTACTCGCGCATCGGTAGTGGTAAGTAGCGATGTATCGGAGCGCGCACGCGGCGAGACTTTTTCTCATCATGGTTGGCCAGCAGAGCAGTCGGATCCACTTTGAGTGCAGGGAAGCGTTTGACGCGATCGTGCACGTCAAGCGCAGCAGCGCCGTGCCAGTCGACCATCCTCAGGGGTGGCTCTTCGATGAGCCCCAGAGGCCTACCCGACGGCGCTCTGAGCGGTGACGACGATTCTGCCCAGCGGCGGTGTTGCATCACAGTTCCGTGACCGGAATGATGCTGGCAAGGCGCTGTCGGCAGCACTGGCGAAACCGGTCGGCGAGGCTCCGGTGTTGCTGGCACTGCCGCGCGGCGGCGTACCGGTTGCGTTCCCTGTCGCCGAGTCGCTGGGTGCCCCTCTCGACGTGATGATCGTGCGCAAGGTCGGCGCTCCGGGGCACCCGGAATTTGGCATCGGCGCGGTAGCCGAGGGCGGAATCCGGGTGCTCGATCAGGAGATCATCGAGCAGCTCGGGATCCCCGACGAAACGCTCTCGATGCTCGTAGACAAAGCGGAAGCCGAGCTTGACGAGCGAATCCGCCGCTACCGTTCCAACCGTCCTTCGGTAGGCATTGAAGGGCGCTGCGTAATGATCATTGACGACGGCCTCGCGACCGGAGGCACTGCCGTCGCGGCGATCCGTGCAGCGCGGCACGCAGGAGCGCGTGAAGTGCTCGTGACCGTCCCCGTCGCCTCGCGTGAAGCGGTCGAGCGGCTACGACTGGAGGCAGACGAAGTTTCGGCGCTTTGGATACCGGCCTCGATGAAGTCGGTCGGCGCCTGGTATGCGGACTTCCGTCAGACGACCTCCGACGAGGTAACCGACCTGTTGAATCGCGCCGCAGCCGACGACAGCCGGCCAAAAGGCAGAGAGACGCACGCGGTCAACATCACGTTCGCGAGCGGGCCACCTCTGGGTGCCGACATGACGGTACCGGCAGGCGCGCGCGGCCTTGTGATCTTCGCGCACGGCAGCGGCAGCGGCCGACGCAGCCCGCGCAACCGACAGGTAGCTGCCGACCTGCAGCGCGCGGGGCTGGCAACGCTGCTGCTGGATCTACTCACTCCGATGGAGGAGAAGGACCGGCGCAACGTCTTTGACATCGGTTTGCTGGCTGGCCGACTCCGCGCAGCCAGCATCTGGGCCGCCTCGCAGCCGTTGATCGACACGCTGCCGATCGGCCTCTTCGGAGCCAGCACGGGCGCCGGGGCGGCGCTCGTAGCAGCAGCAATCGACGGCAACGTGAAGGCCGTTGTATCGCGCGGCGGCCGCGTCGATCTAGCAGGTGAAGCCCTTGCACGCGTCAACATTCCCGTGCTGCTGATCGTCGGCAGCGGCGACCCGGAGGTATTCCAGCTCAACCGAGGGGCTGAGGCCGCAATGCGCGGAATTACCGAGCTGGCCGTGATCCCGAATGCCGGCCATCTGTTCGAAGAGCCAGGCGCCTTGGAACAGGTTGGTGAACTCGCCGCGGAGTGGTTCGTGCGCAACCTTGACCCGCCGCAGATGGGCCGCTGACCGAGGCCGACTGCCCCAGCGATGCTTGACGCAACAACCGCCGGAGAGCGACTAGGTGGACCGCACCGGCGACGGATGCACGTAATTAGTACGGACGTAGGCCGCGCCACGTACGCCGCTGCGCCGTAGTGAACACATCGCGGGATGGTTGGCCGCAAGTTACTCTGGGTTCAGATTGCGGAGTCTTTTCGGCAGAAGTCTGCAAGATGCTCCAACCGCACCAGTTTGAAAGCGAGCCAACCAATGCAGAGTCAATCATCCCAACCGCCTCAGGACCGCCGACATGGCGACCGTCGCAATGGCGACCGCCGCGTGGCTGGCGGCGAACACTCGGGGCCGACGCTGACCGTGATGATCGTTGACGACGAAACGCTCGTGCGTAGCGCGCTTGCCGCGCTGCTCCGGAAGGAACCAGGTATCGAAATTGTCGCGCAGCCAGCCGACATCGACGCGGCCGCACAGGCCGCCAACGGCCACAAGCCGGACATCATTCTGTTTGACCCGCTGGCAGATGCCAGCGTCGAAACCGTTGCTGAAGAGATCGGCCAGCTGCTCGAAGCGTCACCGGAGTCGAAGACGATCGTGCTCAGTAACCGCGAGGATGCCGCCTTTGCCCGTGCCGTCCTCTTCGCCGGTGCAGTCGGGTACATGCTGACGCGCGAGGATCCCGAAGACCTCCTCAAAGCTATTCTTCGGGCCTCGAAGGGTCACCCGTCGGTCAGCCCAACAATCGCCATTCTGATCGCACAGGCTGACACTCAGAATGGAGACGGCGACCTGACCGACCGCGAGAAGGAAGTCCTTCAATTGGTGGCGCTCGGCCACACCAGCAATGAGATCGCAGCTCAGCTCTTCCTCTCAGCCCGCACCGTTGAGTCGCACCGCGCAAACATGATCCGGAAGCTGGGCGTCGAGAACCGCGCCGGACTGGTCAGGTACGCGCTCGACAACGACTTGGTCTCTTAGCTCTGAGCGGCAGCGCTCGACGCCGTGCAATCGCCGCTTGCGCGGAATACCCGAAGCGCGGAGTTAGTCGCGACTGGCGTAGTAGCCGACCGGCGAGAAGAAGATCTCATGCGCGACGGCCCAAGCAACGAGCTCCGGGCGGGACTCGATCTCGAGCGCGTTGTAGATCTCGATCCGCCGACCCTCGATTGTTCGAGGTGAAAGGTTCAGATGCTCCGCAATCTCGCCACTCGTATAGCCAAGAGCCACGCCGCAGAGGATCTCAAGGTCGCGTTCGGCGAGGGCCGAACGGTCGCGGGCTGACGCGCCCTCGATAATCCGCTTCGTCACATCGGCGGAGATTTGACCCCGGCCCTCGGCGACGCCGACGACGGCACTGAGGAACTCAGTGGCGCTGCTGCCGATCGCGATCGAACCGTCGGCGCCCGCAGCGACGCCCTCGGTTATCGCTGCAACGTCGTCACCGGTGAGGCTCATGAGCAGAACCTTGCTCCGCGGCGAGGCTTCCCTGACAGCCTCGACTATCTGAACCTGCGTGTGGAGCGCGTCACCGAAGCTTTGGTTCGGGCCGATCACTACCACATCCGGCTGGTGCCCCAGCGCCCTGCGGCCAGCCTCGTCGGCGTCTGCGGCGTGGGCCACAACTTCCAACCGATCGGCTGAGTTGATCAGCAGCTCGGTCCCCGCGCGAGCAACGCCCAGCGCGTATACGACCATCACGCTGATTGGCGACTCACCGTCAATCGCTGGTTGCTGGCTATCCGAATGCACAAAAACAGGATAAACAAGTGGCTCGTCAGCGGCCTACCGCCCCTCCCTCCCGCGCTGAGGTTGCTGTAATTACTACGGATTACTTGTAATTCACGTACTTGGTACGTTCGGCCGCGCGGAAAGCCGCGTCATAGTTTATGACGAGCCTGAGCCCACACATTTGCACTGCTTCTGGCGCATCTGTGGCAGCGGCAAGCCGGGCAAGATCGGAACGCATTGATGACCCCAACTTCCACACCTCTCCCCAAAGATGAGAAAGACGATGCAACCGCGGCCAGCGGTCTGGCGCCGGTCACAGTTCAGCTGGCCGATGGGACAGCAATGGTGCGCGGCGCCCTCTCTTCTTTGCTGGCTCAGGACGAGACGATCGAAGTTGTCGCAGCGACCTCATCGTCAGAGGAAACGCTTCGTGCCATCGGAGGTCACAAGCCAATGGTCGTTGTTTACCAGCCTCCCGCCTCGGCGATGTCGGAGGACACCGTCGAACTGATCGCCCATATCCACGAGCTGTCGCCGGCTACGAGGACGATCGTCCTCGCCAGCAGCGCCGACCCCGGGCGCGCGCGTGACGCGCTCAACGCAGGCGCCACCGGCTACATCCTTGGCGCCGACGAAACAGATGAATTGATCCGCGCGATCCATTCCGTCGCCAAGGGGAACCCTGTCGTGAACCCGGTCGTCGCGCTGGCGATCGCTCAGGACGACCGCGAAGAAGGCCACACCTGACTCTCCGATCGCGAGCGACAGATCGTCAAGCTGGTCGCGCTCGGTTTCACCAACGCCGAGATAGGCGCGGACATCAACCTCTCCGGCCGCACCGTCGAAACGCACCGCGCGAACATCCTGCGCAAGCTTGAACTGAGCAGCCGCTCGGGACTCGTCCGCTACGCGATCGACCAAGGGATGTTGCACTAGACGCAGGGAATGCCGCGGGGCTGCGCTCGAGGCGGCGCTGACTAGCGAATATCGCGGCGATTGAACAGCACGGCGCCGACTGCGGCCAGCAGCACGCCCGCAGCGGCAAGCCCGAGCGCGTGACTGAGGTCGAAACCCTGCTGAATTGCCGAACCGTAGTAACGGTAGGCGGAGATCACTCGCAGCGGCTCAACATCTGGAGAGAGCTTCCCGAGCAGGTCGATCAGATACATCGCGATCAACGTTCCCGACGCGACGCCGGTCACTGCGGCGAGGCTGTGGAGCATTCCGCAGAGGAGAAGCGCGAAGCCGCCGAAGGCGAATGCGATCGGCCAGACGTTGACGACGCCGAGAGTCCACGCTTCGAGGCCGATGCCGGCGCCGACCGCCAGCCCGGCCGCCCAAGTCATCAGCCAAGTGATCGCCAGGATCACAGCCAGCAGAATCGCCGTCGAAATCACCGCCCCGGCGGCCAGAATCCGCCGATCGAGAGGGACCGACAGCAGTGCGTCGAGATACGAGTTCTCCTCAGCCCCGACCAGCGGCCGCGCGACCGAGCGGATCGCGAAGAAGGCCAGTGCGAGAGGGACGATCAGGCTGAGCATTTCTACGTCGAGATACTGGTCGGCGTTCGATAGCTGCTCAATCGAGAAGGCCTCCTTGATCGCGGCCGGGTAGCTCGCGATCGCCTGCGAGATCGAGTCCGAGATAGACGGCCAGATTGCGGCAACAAGGGCGCACGAGAGCCCAAGGCTGAGCCCCCACGTGAGCGGCGCCCAGCGTTGCAGACGCAGCAGGTGCCTAACGATCGCGTAGAGCGACCTGGCCGACCCCGGAGCGGAGACTGGCGCGGCGCTACTCATCGTCGTCGCCGTAGTAGGTCATGAAGAGCTCCTCGAGACTCGGATGAGTGATCTCGATGTCGGTCAACGTGTAGCTGGCGAGCAACTTGACGGCGGCGTCAGCGGTACCGCTGACGGAGAAGGTCAAGCGGCCGTCAACAAGTTCAAGCTGCTGCACTCCTGGTAGGGCAGCGAACGGTTCCAGCTCGACCGGCTGATCGAAGCGGACAACGAAGTGCCGCATCGCCCGGCGATGCATCTCGTGGACGTCCTCGATCGCGACGAGCCGCGCGCTGCGGATAATCGCCACGCGGTCGCAGATTCGTTCAACCTCATCAAGGTCGTGTGAGGAAAGAAAGACGGTCACGCCGCGGCCGCGCTCCTCTTCGAGCAAGCGGACGAACTCGGCCTGCATCAGCGGGTCGAGGCCCGAAGTCGGCTCGTCAAGGATCAGCAACTCGGGGCTGTGGAAGAGAGCCTGAATCAGAGCGATCTTCTGCACGTTGCCGCGCGAGAGCTGCTTCAGCGGCTGATCAAGACCAACATCGAAACGCTGCGCCAACTCCTCGGCTCGCCCGAGGTCACT
>CAESAO010000007.1_pt1 | contig 20421 bp, 22 predicted proteins | sample 7263591 | NCBI WGS metagenome assembly CAESAO01 (sample SAMEA6814056, study PRJEB35770) | uncultured Conexibacteraceae bacterium | biome: Freshwater; feature: Freshwater reservoir; material: water | place: Czech Republic | collected 2017-05-23 | depth 30m m | reverse complement strand
GCCCTAGCTCGCCGCGACCAGCTCGCCGTCGGACTCATCAAAGTCGACGCTGCGCGTCGTGGCAACTGTGTAGATCGCGATTGCGAGGTAGAGCCACGGTCCTACATCGGGAACGAAGACGCCGACCACAATCGCGACTACGTACAGCAGCACTCCCGGGTTGAGGCGGCGCGTCAGCCGTGTGAGGTCGTCGCGGTCAATCTCTGGCCGGATCAGATGATCTTTCGTGCAGACGTTCCAGAGCCAGGTCAGCAGCAGCCGGCAGAGCAGCAGAGAGAGGCCGTAGAAGACGACCGCTACTTCGCCGCCCGGCCCGGTCTGAGTTAAGTCCTGCGCCATGACGGCTGTGGGGAACGGCAGGAATGCGATCGCCATCAGCAGCAGCAGGTTGACGCGCATCACGCTCGGGTTGATTGCCCGCAGGCAGAAGAAGATCGTGTGGTGCGCGAACCAGAAGCCACCGATAGTCAGGAAGCTGATCACGTAAGCCAAATACGAGGGCCAGAGATCGACCAACTTTTCGAGCAGCCCATCGCCGCCAGCCAGCGGAACGGCGATCCCCAGCACGATCACCGTGATCGCAATCGCGATCACGCCATCGCTGAACTGCTCTACGCGGGCGACCGCGAAGTGATTTAGCCGCTGACTGTTGAAGCGCGAACCGATAGCGCCATCATCACGATCGCAGCAGACGAACTGAAGTGGCCTTGCAGCCGACTAGTTCTCGAACTTCTTCGCTTCTTCGTCGACCTGCGCCTGGCTCGGGCCAGTGTCGCGCGGGCCAAAAGCGTTCCAGCCCATGAAGAGCGTGGCGATGCCTGTCCCGACAATCACCCAGATCGGCCAGAACATTCCCGCGCCGGTGACGGCCCAGATGACAGTGCAGACGATCCAAATCAGAACGAATCCACCGAACGTGCGCCAGAACGCCGACTGCGCCTTGAGCCGTTGTTCTGCTGCTTTGTGAGCGTGATCTGCTTGTTCAGCCATAAGCCAAGACTACACCGCTTCGGCGCGGATCGACAACAAATGCACCCTGCACATAGCGAGGGCCGGCCATCAGGCCGGCCCTCGCCGTGCAGAACTGTTACTTGAGCGGCTAGGACAGAACCTTGGCCTTCGCTGCTTCGTAGTCGGCGTCGCTGAGCGAACCGGCCTTGTGCAGCTCGGCGAGCTTTGCGAGCTCATCGGCGGTTGAGCCTGCGCCTGCCGTCTGGCGCACGTATGAATCCATCTGCTTCTGGGCCTCGGCCTGAGCTGCGATTGCGCGGTCGCGCATTCCGCCGCCACGAGCGATCAGGTAAACGAGCGCCGTGAGGAACGGGATGAATACGAGGAACAGGACCCATACGGCCTTCCACCAGCCGGAAAGCTCATGGTCGCGGAAGAGGTCGGTCAGGATGAAGATCAGGATCCAGATCCAGATGATGAAGAAGAAGATTTCGATGACGAGCAGTAGCGCGTCCCCTGACCCGAATGAGGCGATAGGCATATATGAATTCCTTTGGCGATTGATTGATTTGCTTGTCGGTCCAGTCAACCACATGAACGCTTGATGAGGCACTACCCTCACTAGCTGTGGTCAAGAAGATTGAACAGCTACGCAGCGACGCTGGAGAGAAGGTCGAGCGGCTGCGCGATGAAACCGGCGAGAAGGTTGACCGCCTCAAGGCCGAAACCGGAGAGAAGGTCGAGCGGCTCAAGACTGAGGCTGGCGAGACCGTCGACCGCCTGCGCGAAGAGGCCTCGGCCCTAGCGGCGCGCGTCAAGCCCCGCTTTCGCGGCGTAATCCATTACTACTCGTTCTGGATCGCGTTAGCGCTTGGGATCGTGCTCGTAGCGCTGGCCAACGGCGAGCGTCAGACGATCGCGATGATCATCTACGCGGCCGGGATCTGCGGCCTCTTCGGCATCAGCGCGCTCTACCACCGCCACAACTGGAAGCTCGAGCGTTCGCGGGCCTGGATGCGCCGGCTCGACCATTCGATGATCTTCGTCTTCATTGCCGCCTCAATCACCCCATTCGCCCTGCTGATCCTGCAGGGCACACTTGCTGTGACGATCCTCGCTATCGCTTGGGGCGGCGCGGCGCTCGGCGTCTTGCTGACGCTGCTGTGGGTCAACGCGCCCAAGTGGCTCAGCGTGGCCGTCTACGTGACGCTCGGCTGGGTTGGAATCCTTGCCGTCCCGCAGATCTTCGACGCGCTCGGTTGGGCCGCTCTAGCCGGGCTGGCGCTCGGCGGCATCCTCTACACCGCCGGCGGGATCATCTACGCGATCGGCCGCCCCGACCCTGCGCCGGAAACCTTCGGTTACCACGAGATCTTCCACTCGCTGGTAACCGGCGCGGCCAGCGCGCACTACGCCGTGATCGTGCTGCTCGTACTGCCGTTCGCCAGCTAACCGGCGCGCGCTACTTGGTGACGGTGATCTTCTGCTGGTTGCCCGGGTGGAGCGTGCAGAAGATCACGTACTTGCCGACCTTCGTGAACTTGTGGCTGAAGCTGTAGTTGACCGCACGCCTGCTCGAACCGAAGATCCCCACGCCCCTTGGCGCGCTGTTAAGCGTGACGGTGTGGAAGTCAGCATTCGCGTTGTCCCACGTCCACTTGATCGTCCCGTTGCGCTTGATCTTGATCGTCGGCGGTGTGAAGCCTTGGTCGTAGACCATTGCGGCCGTCGTCTTTGGCTTCGCCGCGGCGGCGTGGCCCGTCGCCGGGCCCGCACCTGCGGGTCCGGCGACGGCCAATGCGCCGAGCGCTGCGAACAGCGCGATTGAGCTTGCGGCTTTTACCACGGTGCCTTCGGTGTCTTGATCTTCGAGTTCCAGAGCGTCCAGTTCCCATCGCCAGCCTTCGGGAAGTGGAACCGACCGCCGAAGCTCGCCGATACCGGCTGAGCGATCGTCTCGCCCGGTGCCCCTGAGATCGCAAGCGCCAGCGCCCAGTTGACAGCTTTGTCCTGAGCTGCCCCATTGAACGTGTTTACTGGGCCGGCAGCGCCGACAGGGTTACAGGTCGGGAACGCAACCGTCGTGAACTCAGGCGTATTTTCGACGCCCGCGCTCAGCTTGTTGTCTGAGAAGCAGTTACCCGAACCGGAACCGTCATAGGCGAGGTCGCGACCGTTGAGGTCCTTGCCACCGTTACCCATGATGTTGCCGGTTACTCGGTTGTCCTTCAGCTTCCACGGCTCTGCGCCGACTGGCTGCGAGTGGTCGTAGCCGGTACCTGAGTGGTCCATCGTCAGCTGCTCGATGAGGCCGATTCCTGCACCCCAGTTGCCGAATACGCGGTTGTTGGAGACGGTCTGGTTGCGACCGCCGAAGAGCAGCAGGCCAATTCCGACCGGGTATGGAATTCCGCCTGTACCGGGCGTGACCTTCGGGAAGGCTGAACCGCGGTAGTAGTTGTAGTTGTTCCAGTAGATGTCGTTGTCGGCGATGACGTTGTCTTCTTCCGGCGGGTAGAGCTCCGAGGTCAGAGCGTTCGGAACGACGCCTGTGCCGTTGTTGAAGAAGGCCGACTTCGTGATCGTCACGTAACGCATGTTGGTACCTGACCAACCGAGCACGTTGCCCCACGAGCTGATGTTCTTGACGATCGTGCGCTTCTTCTTGACCTGAACCGGAGTCTGGCCGATGTAGAAGCCAGCGTCGGTGTTGTAGTAGGCCTCGTCGTTGGTCATCGTGCCGCCGATCGAGTTGAAGGCGTAGAGACCGTACGAGTTGTCGCCGGTCTTCGGGCCACCGTTAGCGCGCAGGCGGTCCATCACGTAGCCGTTGACGTTGACTGCGAAGAAACCGTTGCTGAAGTAATTCTTCGCGGTCATGCCCTGGAGCGTGACGTCGTTTGCAGCGTTGATGATCACGCCATTGAGCTTGCCTGCAGCGTCGATAACAACCTTCGAAGGATCCTTGACGTTGCCGACCAGCTTGATCCGGTTCTTGGCTGCGCCTTCAATCTGGACCGACTGCGTCGTCGTGGCGGCCTCCTTGTAGACACCGTCACAGATCTTGATCGTGTCGCCGGAGCGGGCTGCCTTGACGGCGGCCTGGATCGTCTTGTACTTGCCGCCCTTCTTGCAGACCTTGAGCGTCGCCGAGCCACCTGGGCGAGGAGACGGCTTACCTGGGTTGCCAGGCAGCGGGTAGTCGGCTGCGCTTGCAAGCGCGGGCAACATGATCGCCGCTACTCCGGCAAGTGCGACGGTACGGATCAGGGTCTTCATCTAGTTCTCTCCTCCAGAATTTGGCCAGTGGTTACCGACCGGTGGGCATTGTTACACAGATTGTTTACGGCGTGACGAGGTAGAAACCGGCCATCCCGTTGTCTTGATGCGACATTACGTGGCAGTGGTAGAGCCAGCGGCCCGGATTGTCCTCTGCGAAGCGGACTGTAATCGTCTCGGCAGGGCCGACTGTCTGATTGTCGGACGAGACGCTGCCGCTGTCTTTACGCCAGCGGTGACCGTGGATGTGGAAGTCGTGGAAGGCATCGTCCATGCCGAATGCATGGATAGCGACCTGCTGCCCGACCTTGGCCTCAATCGTCGGCGTATTACCGGCGTAGGCACGGCCGTTGATGCACTGGAAGACGCGCTTGAGGCCCGTTGTCGGTGGTGCCAGCGAGTGAAGGAAGAGCATTTTCTCGACGTCGGCCCGCGGCCCGTCCTTGGGGTGGACGATGATTCCGCCGAAGAGTCCGCGCATCGAGTTGAGCGTGTGGTTGGGCCCATGGTCGTGATACGGCCAAGCGCCGACCGACTCGGGGACTGCTTCCCAGGTGTAAGTGAACTCCTCGCCCGGCCCGATGTAGCCTCCTGCGCGCGTGAAGTCGCCCATGTAGGCGCCGTCATACTCGGGCGTGTAGCGAACTCCGTGCGGGTGCATCGTGATTGCCTGGGCGTACTTGTCGGGTAGTCCGTTGCGGACGTGAACGCGGAGCACGTCGCCAACTTCGCATTCCAGCGTCGGCCCAGGGATCGCGGCCGGCCCAGCGGGGCCCGCGAAACCTTCGGTCATCAGCTGATAGACGAAGGCTCGGAAAACGCTGGGGCCGGCAATCGGCGTGCCGTGCCAGTAGTCGCGGCGGGGACGCGTGGGGACGATGTCCCAGAGCGGAGCCGTCGCTTCGATCCAATACTCGACGACCTTTCCGCCCGGCTGCGGTTGCGGAGTTTCGAACTTCAGTTGATCGACGGCGCTGGCGCCGGGTGTGGCTGCGGCGATCTTCGACTGCGCGCCAGCAGGCTTCTTGACACGGGCAGCAGCGGCGTCGGCCTTGGCCGCGTCGCCAGCCTTCTCGACGAGGATGTTCTGCCCGCCGATCGAGCAGAGGAAGGCTCCTGCACCGGCGGCGAGGAAGCCGCGACGCCCAACGCTTAGTCCACCGTCGGGGTTGCCTTGCGGCTCAGGATTCGACACAGCGCCAGAGAGTACTGAGCCGCGGCGAAGAACGCGCCGGTTGACGCGCCACGATCGCCGAGCTCGCGTAGGAGGCCGCTTAGGCGGTCACGTTGCGACTGTCAAGATGGCCGCCGACCTTGCGCTTTACGCGCTGGAGGGCGTTGTCAACCGTTTTCGTGTCGCAGTCGACGATTCCGCCGATCTCCTCGTACGAGCGCCCATCGAGGTAGAGCGCGAGTACGCGCGCTTCCAGTTCAGAGAGCGTTGAGGAGAGACAGTCGACGAGCGAGCGCAGCTCCTCCGACGAGATCACCTGGTTGGCGGGGTCGTGGACGGTTGAGCCGGGAAGCATCTCTTCCAGAGTCGACTCGCCTTCGCTGGCACCGGCCGGCGTAGTCGCGAACGAGACGTACTGGTTGAGCGGCACGTGCTTGTTGCGAGTCGCCGTCTTGACGGCCGTAATGATCTGCCGCGTTATGCAGAGCTCGGCGAAGTTGCGGAAGCTCGACTGGCGATCGGTGCGGTAGTCGCGGATCGCCTTGTACAAGCCGACCAGCCCCTCCTGCATCAGATCGTCGCTGTCACCACCGGCGATGAAGTAGGACGACGCTTTCAGACGGACGAATCCGTGGTAGCGGCGGACCAGCCGATCGTAAGCGGCTGGGTCCCCCTGCTTTGCGAGGGCGATTAGGTACCCATCATCGACCTTTAGCTGAGCGTGAGATGAAGCGGAAATTCGGGCCACGAGCAATCCTTTCTCCCCTAGTTCCCTAGGGAAAAGTCGGACGAGCTCAGTGGCGCACTCCTCCCCTGGCGCCAACTGCGAACGTTAAATATGTCTTATTCCTCACCCTGAGGTAGAGCCTCAAGTCCGAGAGTTATTTCACAGTTATGGAACCCTGTCAAGGCGCGCAGCAAATTGATCCTCAAATATGGCGAGAAACTCAATACTTATCGAGCTATTTCGGCATGACAAAATTGCGGCCGCGAGCGCAGCCGTGGAGTTATTCAGCCCAAGGAGGGCACGGAATGGCCTTCGCGCTGCGGCGCTGACTAGGCGCGCTGCTGGAGGATGCCGTACATCAACGCCGATGCCGCAGCGCTCGCATTGAGCGAGTCGAGCTGGCCGAGCATCGGCAGTTTGATCAACGCGTCACAACAGCTCGCGACGCGCGGCCGCAGCCCGCTCCCCTCCGACCCCAGCACCAGCACAACGCCGCCGCGGTAGTCGGGAGTTAGGTAGTCGGTCGCTTCGTCGCCGCTGTCGGCCCCGTAGCACCAGGCGCCGGCTCGCTTCGCGTCCTCGAGGAAGTCCGAAAGGTTGTTGACCTTGGCTATAGAGAGCCATTCAACAGCCCCGGCCGAGGCCTTGCAGACGGCCGGCGTTACGTGCGCCGCGCGGCGCTCGGTGATGATCACACCGGTCGCTCCAACGCACTCCGCAGTCCGGCAAATCGCGCCGAGGTTCTGAGGATCCTGCACTTCGTCGAGCGCGATGATCAGTGGGTCGGGCTTGGCAAGGAGTTCAGCGGCGCTTACGTAGTGGTAACCCTCGATTCGAGCGCAAACGCCCTGATTTCCGGGGCTCTCACAGATCTTGTCGATCTCTGCCGCGCTGACGCGCTTGATCTGGCTGGCCTTGTCGAGCCAGTCCTCGCGTGAGGCGCTGTCGGTCGCCCACAGCTCCTTGATCCGTCGCCGGTTGGCGCGCATCGCTTCGTGTACCGCATTGCGTCCGTAGATGATCACAGTGCCACGAGCTTCGCACCATCGTCGCCGTCGCGCACTTCCCAGCCGAGCAAAGCGAGTTGATCGCGCAGTGAATCGGCCAGTTCCCAGTCCTTCGCGGCGCGTGCCGACTCACGCGCGGCAAGGAGCTCAAGCGCAGCAGCGTCCGGCTCAGCAGCGTTGGCGTCGGGCGCCAACAGCGTCTCGAGCCCGAGCACAGTCAGCATCTGAACAAGATCGTCGTTGCCCGCGCCGGGATCGGCGGCGACAGCGGCGAGCCAGCCGTGCAGTGCCGCCAGCGCGCGCGGCGTGTTGAAGTCGTCGGCCAGCGCAGCAAAGAACTGCTCGCGGTGGACTGCAAGCTCTGGTGGAGAGTGGCCGTCGGAGAGCATCGAAGCGGCTGCGCGAATTCGGCGCGCGCTTGTCTGCGCCTGTTCAAGGCTCTGATCGGAGAAGAGCAGCGGCTGGCGGTAGTGGCCGGAGACGAAGAAGAGGACGAGCGCGTCGCGCCCCCAGCGCTCCAGGACTGTTGCCAAAGACTCAATGTTTCCAACGCTCTTGGCCATCTTCTCGCCGTCGAGCTGCAACATCCCGTTGTGCATCCAGATCCGCGCCAACTCCTGCCCGCGAGCCATCCTCGTCTGCGCGGCCTCGTTCTCGTGGTGCGGGAAGACGAGGTCGTTGCCGCCGCCGTGGATGTCGAAGTCAACGCCGAGGATCTCCTCGGCCATCGCAGAACACTCGATGTGCCAACCGGGGCGGCCGCGGCCCCACGGGGCGTCCCAAGAAGTGTCCTCGCCCGGCTTCTGGGCCTTCCAGAGCGCAAAGTCGAGCGGATCCTGCTTCAGCTCGGCCCCCTCCCCGCCTTCGCCTTGATCGAGCGCATCGAGCGAGCGGTGGGAGAGTTCGCCGTAAGCGGCGTCGGAACGGACGCGGAAGTAGACGTCGCCCTCGATCGCGTAGGCCGCGTCGCGGTCGATCAGTGCGCTGATCAGATCGATAATCGGACCGATCGTCTCAGTTGCGAGCGGTTCAGCATCGGGGCGACCGAGGCCGAGAGCGTCGGTGTCGGCGATATAGGCGGCGGCCATCTCGCTGGCCAGCAGCGCGCTCGGCTGCCGCGGCTCGGCGGCGTTCGCGGCGTCGTAGATCTTGTCGTTGACGTCGGTGATGTTTGCGACGAACGTGACCTCGTAGCCCTCGTGAACCAGGAACCGCTTCAGCAGCGAGTAGACGACGAACGGGCGCGCGTTGCCAACGTGAATCCGCCCGTAGACAGTTGGCCCGCAGGCGTAGATCGAAACCTTGCCGGGATCACGCGGCTCGAGCGCGACCAGCTCGGAGCGACGCGTGTCGTGGATTTGAATCGGGCGCACAGCGGCAATCTACGCCAGCAGCTACGACTGGCGCAGCGTGGCAACGGCGACTGCGCCGGCGCCCTCGCCTCGGCCAAAGGCGCCGATCTGTTCAGCGGTCGTCGCCTTGACGTTGACGCGCGAAGCTTCAATCCCCAGCGCGCCGGCGATCCGTTCGACGATCGCTTCCCGTTGCGGGCCGATCTTCGGCTGCTCGATGATCACGGTCGCATCGACGTTGACGACCTCAAAGCCGGCAGCAACGAGCATTCCGGCGACCTTGCTGAGCAGCCCTATTGAATCGGCGCCGCGCCAGCGCTCGTCGCTGTCGGGGAAGTGGGCGCCGATGTCGCCGAGCGCGGCAGCACCGAGCAGAGCATCGATCACGGCGTGAGTCAGAACGTCGGCGTCGGAGTGGCCGTCGAGGCCAAGCTCGGAGTCGAACTCGACGCCGCCGAGGATCAGCGGACGACCGGCAACCAGGCGGTGGGAATCGACGCCAAGGCCGGTCCGCGTCTCAGACACCCGAGACCCTCAATTCCGCTGATCCGGCGAGCAGCCGTTCGGCCAAGGCCAAGTCGGCCGCCGTCGTGACCTTGAAGTTTTCGCTCTCGCAGTGGACGAGCCGCACGCGGCCGCCATCGGCCTCAACCAACATCGCGTCATCGCTGGCAGCGGCGAGCTCCGCTTCGGAACGGCCCAAAGCGCTCTCCAGCGCCTCGCGGCGGAAGACCTGCGGCGTCTGCACAGCCCACAGCTCGGAGCGCGGCGGAGTTTCAAGCACTCCAACTCCGTCGGCCGACCGTTTGACCGTGTCCTTGACCGGCGCTGCGGCGATCGCGGCATCCCATCTGCCGTCCTGATCCAGCGCCGCGATGCAGGCCTCAATTAGCGCTGCAGTGACCAAGGGGCGCGCCGCGTCGTGAACCACGACCAGGTCAGCGCCCGGATCGGCCGCTGCGAGCGCGTTTAAGACCGACTGGGAGCGCGCAGCGCCTCCAGCAACACCAATAGCGCCCTGCGGCGCCTCAAAGCCTTCAGGGAGCGCCACGACGATCTGCTCGATCGCGGCGACCTGAGAGAGAGCATCGATGCTCCAATCGAGCATCGGCCTGCCGGCCAACGCGACGAACGCCTTGGGTCCCCCCGACCCAAGCCGTTCACCGCGTCCAGCGGCCACAACGAGCGCGACCGCAGTGGCCGGCATCGCAGAAGGCCGGTTAGGCCTTGACTCCAGCTGACTTGGCGAGCAGCCCGTCGAGGTGCTCCTCAGCCTGCTCCTCGTCCATGTCGAGCGCGTACATCAGCTCGGATGAGAGAATCTTCTTGGCCCGCGTGTACATCTGCTTCTCGCCGGTTGAGAGGCCCTTCTCGTGCTCGCGGATCGCCAGGTTGCGAACAACCTCGGTCAACTCGTAGATGTCGCCGGTCTTGATCTTGTCGCGGTTGTGCTTGAAGCGGCGGTTCCAGTTCTTCGGCATCTCCGAAACGTCGTCCTGAATTACCGCCAGAACCTTCTTGACTGTCTTCGGATCAATTACGCGCCGCAACCCTGCGATCGCTGCGTTCTCCGACGGAACCATCACCGTCATGTCGTTGTGGAGGATCTTGATCGTCAGGTAGACACGCTTCTCTCCAAGCATGTTGCGCGATTCCTTCTTCAGCACCTTGCCGGCGCCGTGGTGCGGATAGACGACGTTGTCGCCGCACTCAAACTCGATGTGCTCCAGAACGGGCATCTCGAGATCGTCAATTAGATCTTCACTTGTTTGCGTAATGATGTTCTCCTTACCTCAGCAGCGAGGGAGTCATTCCCAAGCCGCGCTATAAACCGATTAGGTACTTCAGCTCTGCATGTAGCGATCGACGAGGTTGATCTCCTGCAGACGGCGCAGGCCCTCGCGGATCTCCTTGGCACGCATTTCCCCCACTCCCTCGATGCTCTCGAGCTGCGCATCGCCAACGGCGAGCAGCTCCTCGAGTCCACCTGTGGCAGCGACGATGTTCGCGACGACCAACTTCGGCAGTCGCGGGATGAAACCGAGGATCCGGTAGCCGCGTGGCGATACCGGATGGTCGATCGTGTTGACCTTTCGGTCATAACCGAGCAGCTCGGCGAGGCGGCCGAAGTCGAGTAGATCCTGATGGTCAATTCGACCCAGCTGCTCAAGCGCAAGCGCGAAGTTGTCGTCGCTCTCGTCAACGAGGTAATCGTGGACCAGCGCGGCCTTGTCGGCGGCGGTTCCGTAGAGCGTCTCCTCGAGCTGCATCTCGATCAGACGCCCTTCGGCGCCAAGCTCGACGATGTAGCTCTCGATCTCGGCCGCCATCCGCGTGACCAGCTCGGAGCGCTGGAGCACCGTCAGCACGTCGTGCAACGTTGCGCCGCCCTCAAACTCGAGCGCCGTCAGCCTCGTTGAAACCTGATCGAGACGGAGGCGGTACTTGTCCAGCGTCGCGAGTGCCTGATTGGCCTTCGCAAGCACGGTCGGAATGTCTTCAAGGATGTACTTCGCGCCCTCGACGTAGAGCGAGACGATCTCGCGACGCTGTGAGATTGCGATGACGAGCGAATCGCTCTGCTTGCTTACGCGCTCGGCGGTTCGATGGCGGGTACCTGTCTCAAGCGAGAGAATCGTTGGATCGGGCAACAGCTGGACGTTGGCCATCGCGATCTTGGTCGCGTTGGCGTTGAGGATGATCGCGCCGTCCATCTTTGCGACTTGGTAGAGAAAGGCTGGCGAGTAATCGATGTCGAGGCGAATGCCGCCCGAGAACATGAAGCTGATCTCTTCAGGATCGCCGACTACGATCAGCGCGCCGGTGCGGGCGTGAACGACGTTGTCGATCCCTTCACGAAGCGCAGTGCCAGGCGCAACCATCTCCAGCGCACGGACGATACGCGTCTCTTGGCGTATAGCCGAGTCAGCTGAATCTCCCCCTGATTGACGCGCCATAGTGGCACATTCTACCAGAGCTGTTAACGCTTGGCGCTATGCCGCATTCCGTGCAGAAAGGGCCTCAGAGCCGATGTTTGGGAGCTTTAGAGCCTCGCGTAGGGTGCCGACACGCTGCGGCGTAATCAGTTCTGTGAGACCGAACTTCGCTGCCTCTTGCTCGCGTCGAAGATGGTGCGCGACGGAACGAAGCTCGCCGGTCAGGCCGATCTCGCCGAACGCGCAGAGCGGCTTCTCTCCGGGGCCCCTCAGCGCCGTTCCGCTGGCCGCGCTTGCGACCGCGAGCGCGATTGCAAGGTCGGCGCCGGGCTCATCAACACGAACGCCACCGACGACGTTGACAAAAACATCCGCACTGCCGGTCGAGACGCCTGCGTGGCGCGCGAGAACTGCGAGCACGAGCGCCAGCCTGTTGCGATCCACGCCGCTGCAGAGACGCCGCGGCGGAACCATCTCACTCGGACTGACGAGCGCTTGGACCTCGACCAGCAGCGGCCGTGAGCCTTCCATCGCCGCCAAGACAACGCTGCCGGGCGCGCGCGTCGCCTCGCTGACGAAACGCTCGCTGGCATCGAGCACCTCGACGAGCCCGCCATCGCGCATCTCGAAGACGCCGACGTCGTTGGTGGCACCGAAGCGATTCTTGATCGCGCGCAGCGTGCGGTACGTGCGTTCGCGCTCTCCGTCGAACTGCAAGACGCAATCGACTAGGTGCTCGAGAACACGCGGGCCAGCCAGCGAGCCTTCCTTTGTCACGTGACCGACAAGCATGATCGCCGTGTCGGTCCGTTTTGCAAGTTCGATCAGGCGCGACGCGACCTCGCGTACCTGGCCGACCGTGCCGGCCGCCCCCGACAGGTCGGCGGAGGCCAACGTCTGGACCGAGTCTACGACGCAGACGTCGGGCCGCTCGGACTCAATCACGGCAAGAACCGCGTCCAGATCGGTCTCAGCAAGTACTGGGATATCGAGCGCTCCGGGGGCTGCTCCAGCTTCCAGCCGCTCAGCGCGGAGCCGAATCTGTGCCGCCGATTCCTCTCCCGACACGTAGAGCGTGCTTCGCCCCGACGCGGCCATCAGCCCCAGCGCCATCGTGATCAAGGTCGACTTGCCGATTCCAGGCGCGCCGCCCAGAAGGACCATTGAGCCGGGCACGATTCCACCGCCGAGCAGGCGATCGAGTTCAGTAATCCCGGTCGCGAGCCGCGGAGTGCTGTCGCTTGCCAGCTCGCGCAGGACTACCGGGCCACCGGCGGCGCTGCGGGAACCGACCGGCCGCTGCCCGGCTCCCCGTGATGGCGCGCGCTCCTCGTCGAGCGTGTTCCATTCTTCGCACTGCGGGCATTGCCCATGCCACTTCGCTTCCTGGTGCGCGCAGGAGGAGCAGACGAAAACTGAAGCTGAACGGGCCACCACGCGAGATTAGGCGCCGGCGGGGACGGCTTCGCCCCTGTTCAGGAGTCTTGCGGCGCGCGTTCGCAAGCAGCGAACTCGGCGCCGTTATGGGCGCCGTCGCAGAACGGCTTCTTCTCCGAGAGGCCGCATCGACAGAGCGCGACCGGGCGGCCGGCTACGTCGTAGCGGTTGCCATCGGCGTCCTCGAGCACAACCGGGCCGGTCACCTTGTATGGCCCGTCATCACGGACCTTGATCACTACGGGCTCGTCGCTCACTGCGCGTCGTCGTCGCCATCGCCATCGGAGTGCTCAGCGGCCGGCTCGTCGGCCGACTCGGCGCCATCGCCATCTTCGCCGTGAGCCTCATCAGGCGCGCCGACGGCTGCCGGCACCTTGAGCGGCTCGATAACGGTCAGGATGACCTCTTCGTCGGAGCCCTCCGGCGCCACCTCCACAAGCACGGTGCCTCCCGGGGTCAGCTCAGAGCGGAGCACGAAGTCGGCCAGCGGATCCTCGATGTAGCGCTGGATTGCGCGGCGCAGCGGCCTCGCACCCATTGCAGGGTCCCAACCCTTCTCGACCAGCAGATCCTTGGCGTCTTCGGTCAGCTCCAACTGCAGCTCGCGCTCGGCCAGCGTTGCTCGGATCCGCACCAGCAGCAGCTCGACGATCGTCTTGATCTGGTCCTTCTGCAGCTTGTGGAAGACGATCACGTCGTCGATCCGGTTGAGAAACTCGGGGCGGAAGACCTTCTTCAGCTCGCCCATGATGCGGCCCTTCATGTCGTCGTAGCTAATCCCCGTCTCGTCCTCTGAGATCGAAAAACCAAGCGGCGTATTCTGCGCGATCTCCTGAGCGCCGATGTTCGACGTCATGATCACGATTGCGTGACGGAAGTCGACCGTGCGGCCCTGAGAGTCGGTCAGTCGACCGTCCTCGAGGATCTGCAAGAGGATATTGAAGACGTCAGGGTGTGCCTTCTCGATTTCGTCGAGCAGCAGCACGCAGTAAGGCTTGCGTCGTACGGCCTCGGTTAGCTGGCCGCCCTCGTCGTACCCGATGTAACCGGGAGGTGAGCCGACGAGCCGTGAGACAGCATGCTTCTCCATGTACTCGGACATGTCGATCCGCGTCATCGCGTCTTCATCGCCGAAGAGGAACTGGGCCAGCGTGCGCGCCAGCTCGGTCTTGCCAACGCCGGATGGGCCTAGGAAGATGAACGATCCAGTCGGGCGCTTTGGATCCTTGAGGCCCGCGCGTGAGCGGCGAATTGCCTTCGAGACGATCTCTACGGCGGCCTCTTGGCCGATGACGCGCTTGTGCAGCTCCTCTTCCATCCGGACGAGCCTGGCCGTCTCAGCTTCGGTCAGCTTGAAGACCGGGATGCCGGTCCACATCGAGACGATGTCGGCAATCTCTTCCTCACCGATGCTGGGCCGTGGGCCTTCGCCCTCGCCGCTGCGCCACTCGTCCTCGAGTTCGCGCTTCTTCTGCGTCAACTGACGTTCGTCGTCGCGCAATGCTGCCGCCTTCTCAAATTCCTGGTCTTCGATCGCGGTCTCTTTGTCGCGGCGTGTGCGCTCGATGTCGTCTTCAAGCTCGCGGTAGACGGGAGGTGCGGTCATCGTCTTGATCCGCATCCGCGACGCGGCCTCATCTACTAGATCGATCGCCTTGTCCGGAAGCTGGCGATCTGCGATGTAGCGGTCTGCGAGCTCGCAGGCGGCGCGCAGAGCCTCATCGGTGATTTCAACCTTGTGGTGCTCTTCGTAACGATCACGCAACCCTTCGAGGATCTGAACCGACTCCTCGATCGTTGGCTGTTCAACGACGATCTTCTGGAAGCGGCGTTCCAGCGCGCTGTCGCGCTCGAGGTACTTGCGGTACTCGTCGAGCGTCGTTGCGCCAATCGTCTGCAGCTCGCCACGGGCCAAAGCCGGCTTGAGGATTGAGGCGGCGTCGATTGCGCCCTCAGCGGCGCCGGCTCCAACGAGGTTGTGGATCTCGTCGATGAAGAGAATGATGTCGCCGCGCTGAGTGATCTCCTTCATCACTTTCTTCAGCCGTTCCTCGAACTCGCCGCGGTACTTCGAACCTGCGACGAGCGCTGCAAGGTCAAGCGTGTAGATCTGCTTGTCGGCGAGCAGAGGCGGAACGTCGGAGTTGATGATCCGCTGAGCAAGCCCCTCGACGACGGCTGTCTTGCCGACGCCCGGTTCGCCGATCAGGACCGGGTTGTTCTTCGTGCGACGCGAAAGGATCTGCATGATCCGCTCGATCTCGGTCTCACGGCCGACGACAGGATCAAGTTTGCCCTCCGAAGCAAGCCGCGTCAGGTTGCGACCGAACTGGTCGAGCAGTTTCGACGACTTCTTGCCTTCGCCGGAGCCGGAGCCGGTCGCGCTGCCGCTGCCTTGGCCGGAGCCGCCCTGACGACGACCTCCCGGACCCGAGAGCATGCGGATTACTTCGTTGCGAATCTTCTCCGAATCGGCGTCAAAGTCGAGCAGAATACGCGCGGCGACACCCTCGTTCTCACGTACCAGACCAAGCAGGATGTGCTCGGTGCCGATGTAGTTGTGACCAAGGCTGAGAGCCTCGCGGAGGGCGAGCTCAAGCACCTTCTTGGCGCGGGGAGTGAATGGAATCTGACCCGAGGTGACCTCTTCGCCTGAGCCGACGATGCGAACGACCTGCGCGCGGACACGCTCGGTAGTGATGTCAAGGCTCTCGAGCACGCGAGCGGCGAGCCCTTCCTCTTCACGCAGCAGGCCGAGCAGGATGTGCTCAGTGCCGATGTAGTTGTGCTTCAGCGTGCGGGCCTCTTCCTGAGCTAGGACGACGACCTGACGGGCGCGCTCTGTGAATCGCTCAAACATCTTTTGCGTGTCCTTCCTAGGAGGCTGGGTAGGTAGTCGGTTGAGGTGGTGGTCTGGGTTCTGACGCTGGTCGTTTTTTGGGTCGCTTCGATTCCGCTTCCTAGCCTACTTACCGGCCCTGACGGGCAGCCCGGTCGTGGGACAATCAAGGAATACGGCCATGCCCCATTCTATCAGCGAGAGATCGTCGCCGAGTCGGTCGCGAGCAGCTCAGTCGCGCATCGCGGGGAAGAGCACAACCTCACGAATCGAGTCGCGCCCGGTCATCAGCATCACGAGCCGGTCGATCCCCAAACCGACGCCGGCAGTCGGGGGCATCCCCTGCTCCAGCGCCTGGACGAAGACTTCGTCGTACGGCTGCGATTCCTCCTCGCCGGCTTCCGCCAGACGGACCTGATCCTCGAAGCGGCGGCGCTGCTCATCGGGATCGTTCAGTTCGCTGAAGGCGTTGGCGAACTCCATCCCGTTGCAGAAGGCCTCAAAGCGTTCGACGAGCCCTTCCTCGCTGCGGTGCTGCTTGGCAAAGGGAGAGAGAGCGGTCGGGTAGTCGGTGATGAAGACCGGATTGGTAACCGCAGGCTCGACGTACTTGCTGAGCAGGTCGTCGACCAGCGTTGGCCAGGCACGGTCCTCGACGTCGAGCTTGACCTTCTCTGACGCGCTGATCGCCGCGACGAGAGAGTCGCGCTCTGTGTGCTCAAGAATGTCGATGTCGGTTGCATCCTTGATCGCCTGCGCCAGCGGGATCCGCGGCCAAGGTGCGGAGAAATCAATCGGCCCCTCATAGTCGATTGCCGAAGCGATCCCGATCACGAGCTGCTCGACGCGATCCATCGCGTCGCCGTAGTCGGCGTAGGCCTCGTACCACTCGACCATCGTGAACTCGGGATTGTGCTTCGTCGAGAGCCCCTCGTTGCGAAAGTCCTTGCCTAGCTCATAGACGCGCTCGAGTCCGCCTACGATGCAGCGCTTGAGGTACAGCTCGGTTGCGATCCGTAGGTAAAGGTCGCGGTCAAGCGTGTTGTGATGAGTAACGAAGGGCCTGGCCAACGCGCCACCGTAGAGCGGCTGCAGAACCGGCGTTTCAACCTCAATGAAGCCATCATCGTCGAGCGAGCGACGCAGCTCGGAGACGATCTTGGCGCGTGTTACGAACAGCTCGCGCGCCTCCTCGTTGGCGATCAGGTCGAGCTCGCGGCGACGGTAGCGCGTTTCAACGTCCTGCAGGCCGTGGTGCTTGTCAGGAGGCGGGCGCAGACTCTTGGCCAAGAGCGTGAAACCGGTCACCCGCAGGGTCAGCTCACCGCTGCGACTGGAGAAGATCGTTCCATCGATACCAACGAGGTCGCCGAGGTCGAACTCAACCAGTTGCGCCATCGCCTCTTCCCCAAGCACGTCGGCGCGCGCTTGAACCTGCATCCGACCGCTGCGATCGACGATGTCGAGGAAGGCCATCTTGCCCTGACCGCGACGAGCGGCGAGCCGGCCAGCGATGCGGTAGGCGTCGTCGCGCTCCTCTCCGGCTTCGAGCTCTTGCCACGGCGCCTGCGCTTCGGCGATCGGTGTTACACCGGGAAAGGCATGCGGAAACGGCTCCACGCCTTGGGCGCGGATTCGCTCCAGCTTCGCTCGCCGGGCGGCGAGCAGTTCACTTGGCTGGTCGGTCGGTTGGTCGCTCACTAGAGCGCCATCATGACGATTTAGAGACCGACGTCGATCTTCGTGATCTTCAGCTTGCGCGCGGCACCCTTCGGAACCGGCACCGAAACAACCGTATTGCGCTTCTGGCCGATCAGCGCGCGCCCCACCGGCGACTCGTTCGAGAGCATCATCTCGGATGGATTCGCTTCAGCCGAACCGACGATTGTGAACTTCTGCGTCTTGCCTGTCTTCTCATCCTTAAGAGAGACCGCGCTGCCAACCTGAACTACATCCTTCGAAATCTTCTTCTTGTCGATCACCGTTGCGTCGCGCAGCCGCTCTTCGAGCTGCGAGATCCGCGCTTCAAGCATCGACTGCTCGTTCTTGGCGTCGTCGTACTCGGAGTTCTCGGCGATCTCACCGAACTCTCGCGCGTCCTTGATCCGCTCCGCCACCTCACGGCGACGGTCGGTCTGGAGCGTCTCGAGCTCCTTCTGGAGCCGCTTGAGACCTGCTGGAGTGAGAATTACTTCTTTAGGCATCAGGATTCACTTTATTGAGGTTGTCGCCAGCTTCAATACTTCAAGTGGAGCGGATCGGAGACTGGCAAAGCGGGCAGTATAGCGAGCGTTCGCGCAGGCCGAATCCGGCCTCTGTGGTTAATTACGCAGCGCTGGGGAGCGCTTGGAGCTCAGCGAGCATCGCGCGGACGTGGTCGATCGAGTCGCTCTGCTGAAAGGCGACCAAGGTTGCCTTGTCGAGCTCCAGTTGATCGAGGTACCAGGGATAGAAGGTTCGCAGGTAACGCGCTGCTCGCTGATCGCCGAGATGCTCGTCGGCGCGGTCGACGATCCAGCCAAGCTCCCCGAGGATCTCCTCATCGCTCGGCGGGTCTGCTCGCAGCCCGAGCACACTCTCGAACAGCCAAGGATTGCCGAGCGCGCCGCGGGCCAGCATTACCGCCGCGGCGCCGGTCTGTTCGCGTGCAGCCAGTGTGGCCGCAGTGTCGCTCATTCCTCCTGACAGGATCACCGGCACCGGCAACTCTGCGACGAGCTTCGCGGCCAGCTGGTAGTCGGGCGAGCCCTTGTGTTTCACTTGGGCAGAGCGGGGATGGAAGGCGATCGCCGCAACGCCGGCTTCGTCAACCAGACGCAGCGCCAACTTGTAACCGTCGGCCTCACCGTTCTTCTGCCCGGAGCGAAGCTTGACCGTCACAGGGAGTCCACTGCCCTCGCCGGCCGCGCGGGCGATCTCGACCGCTACGGCCGGATCGGAGATCAGGGCCGCGCCGGCACCGTTCTTCATCACCTTTGGAACCGGACAGCCCATATTGAGATCAATGATGTCTGCGCCTTGCTCGGCTGCGGTCGCGGCGGCCGAACGCATCACGTCAGGATCCTGGCCGAAAAGCTGGAACGCGATCGGGCCCGGGTAGGCACGCTCGTCGGGGTGGATCACGAGCAGGTCGCGCATCGTCTTCTCGTTGCGATGATGGATCGCGAAGCTGGAGATCATCTCGCTGACGGTCAGTCCGGCTCCGAAGCGCTTTGCCTGCAGGCGCACGAACCAGTTGCCAATTCCAGCCAGTGGCGCCAGCACGACGCGGTTGGGGGCTTCAACACCGCCAATCGTGAACGGCTCTGTTAGAGGTGGCGCAGTCATCGGCGCAAGCGTAGCTTCAGCGGCAAATTAGCTGTTGCGCTCAAACAGGATCCGCAGACCCTCGAGCGTGAGCAGATCATCGATCTCGTCGATTCGCTCGGTGAACGGGACGATGTGGTGAGCGAGCCCACCGGTCGCGATCGTCGCCGTCTCTTCGCCCATCTCTTCGAGTAGACGGCCGACGATCCCGTCCACCATCGCTGCAAAGCCGTAGATCACGCCAGAACGGATCGCTTCGATCGTCGACTTGCCGATCAGCGCGCGCGGCGGCTCGAGGTCAACCTTCGGCAGCTTCGCGGCGCGGCTGGCGAGCGCTTCGACGGAGATTTCAACGCCCGGGCTGATGATCCCGCCGAGATACTCGCCCTCCGCCGAAACAGGGTCGTAGGTGATCGCGGTGCCGAAGTCGACGACGATGCAGGCTCCCTTAGTGCGCTCGTAGGCGGCAACGGCATTGACCAAGCGGTCGGCTCCGATCTCGCGCGGGTTGTCGTAACGCAGCGGCATGCCGGTCTTGAAGCCGGGGCCGACGGCGAGCATCTCGTGCCCGAGGTAGCGCTCCGTCATCTCAAGCCACTGCGGCCCGAGCTGCGGAACGGTTGAGGAGACGATCGATGAGTCGATCTGTTCAAGATCCACCCCGCGCAGCTCGACGAGGTTGCGCAGCGCAGCGCCCAGCTCGTCGGCGGTCGAATCGCGGACGGTCGCGAAGCGCCAGTGCTCGACCAGCTCGCCACCCTCATAGGTGCCGAAATGGGTCTGCGTGTTGCCTACGTCAACTACGAGCAGCATTGGGCCAGCTTACGGCGCTGACGGGAACTGCTGTGAAGCGTCGCCTGCAGCGGCCTCAGGCTGGATCGCCATCAGCTGCTGGCGCTGGAGATAGGCGATCTCACGATTGGTCTCAAGGATTCGGAAGATCGCCAGCAGAACCTCAAGCATGATGCGGCCGTAGATGATCGTCAGCAGCGCGACAAGGGTGCCTCCAACGACCGAAATAAGCACTCCTGCAATCGAACCGGAGATGATTGCCGAGACGATCGATGCGACCAACCCGATAGCGACGACCACGATCAAGAGGATGTAGAGCCCCTTGACGACACGGGTCGTTACAAGGCGCGTGAAGCTGAGGTCGAAGAGGCTGGAGAGGAAGCCATCACGGGAGGTCGGGATTACCGGCGGAACGCTCATAGTCGCAACGGTAGCGGGCTGCACGGATTGGCGGCGCACGAACGGGTACTGTCCAGCGAGATGAAGATCAGACTTTTCGTGGTCGGTGGCTCACACCCTTGCTCAACGGTGCAGCGCGGATTGGAGCTCAAAGGCCTTTCATACTCGACGATTGAGTTCCCACCGCCGATGCACATGGGCGCGATGAAGCTCATGTTCGGT
>CAESAO010000006.1_pt1 | contig 20439 bp, 21 predicted proteins | sample 7263591 | NCBI WGS metagenome assembly CAESAO01 (sample SAMEA6814056, study PRJEB35770) | uncultured Conexibacteraceae bacterium | biome: Freshwater; feature: Freshwater reservoir; material: water | place: Czech Republic | collected 2017-05-23 | depth 30m m | reverse complement strand
CTTGAACTGTGCCGCCGCAGCGTCGTCCTCGGCCTCGTCGTAGGCGCGTGCGAGCCGCATGGCCAGCACGGTTGCGGCTTCGGCCTCCAAGGCCAGATCTGCGAGCACGTTCGTCATCAGCGGCTGGTCGATCAGCTGTTTGCCGAAAGCGGCGCGGTGCGCTGCGTGCCAGGTTGCTTGGGCGACGGCGCTGCGCATTCCGGCAGCGCCTCCGAGGACGCAGTCAAGTCGCGTGTGGGCGACCATCTCGATAATTGTCGGAACGCCGCGGCCGGGCTCGCCGACCATCCGCGCGATCGCGCCGTCGTACTCAACTTCGCTCGAGGCGTTGGAGCGGTTGCCAAGCTTGTCCTTAAGTCGCTCGATGCTGATCCTGTTGCGCGAGCCGTCAGGCATGATTCGCGGCATCGCGAAGCAGGAGATCCCTTCCGGCGCCTGGGCGAGGATCAGGAAGAGATCGCTCATCGGCGCCGAGCAGAACCACTTGTGCCCGGTGATTTTGTATTCGGCGCCAGGGCCGCCGCCATTGGTCGCCTTAGCGGTCGTCGTGTTGGCGCGCACGTCGGAGCCGCCCTGCTTCTCGGTCATCGCCATGCCGCAGATCGCAGAGCCCTTCTCGGCCGCCGGTACCGATGCCGGGTTGTAGCTCGTCGAGGTAAGCAGCGGCTCCCATTCGGCGGCCAGCTCCGGCTGCGCGCGCAGCGCCGGAACAGCGGCGAAGGTCATCGTGGTTGGGCAGGCGAAGCCGGCCTCGGCCTGAGTTGCCGTTATGAAGAGCGCTCCGCGGGCGACGTTCGAACCCTGCTCATCGCTGCGCCATGGCAGCGCGTGCAGCTCGTCGCGAATGCCGGCAGCCATCAGGCGGTGCCACGACTCGTCGAAGGTCACTTCGTCGACACGCTGGCCGTAGCGGTCGAATCGGTCCAGTACCGGCGGCCGCTCATTTGCCAGTTCGCCCCATTCGATCGGCTCGCCGCCCCAGAAGCGGCCAACCTCGCTCGCCCGTTCGCTCGCCCAGCCGCCGCCTTCGCGCTGGAGTGCCTCAACGAGCGGCAGGTTGTCCTCAAACAGGTTGCGACCGCGGAGCGGTGGGGGCTGGTTGGTTACCTGATGAGTAGCCATTAGTGAAGAGGGTACGCCGACCTGCGCGGTTCGACCGTGCCGCTGGCCGCCGCGGCCCTTGACTAGCCTCTGGCCTACAAACACAGAAAAAGGACGCGATGTCGAAGATTCAGGTTAAGAACCCCGTAGTTGAGCTGGATGGCGACGAGATGACGAGAATCATCTGGAAGTTCATCAAAGAGCAGCTGATCCTTCCCTACCTCGACATCGACCTTAAGTACTTCGACCTTGGGATCGAAAGCCGTGACGCGACCGACGATCAGATAACGGTTGACGCCGCCAACGCGATCAAGCAACACGGTGTGGGCGTCAAGTGCGCGACGATCACCCCGGATGAGGACCGCGTCGAAGAGTTTGGCCTCAAGCAGATGTGGCGCTCGCCAAACGGGACGATCCGCAACATTCTCGGCGGCGTGATCTTCCGCGAGCCGATCGTGATCAGCAACGTGCCGCGGTTGGTCCCGAGCTGGACGAAGCCGATCGTGATCGGCCGCCACGCATTCGGCGATCAATACCGCGCGACCGATCTTGTGATCCCGGGCGAGGGGACGCTGACGATGACCTACACGCCGAAGAACGGCGACGAGCCGATCGAGCTTGACGTCTACGACTTTCCGGGCGGCGGCGTCGCGATGGCGATGTACAACCTTGATGACTCGATCCGCGACTTCGCTCGCGCCTGTCTGCGCTACGGCCTCGATCATTCGATGCCGGTCTACCTTTCAACAAAGAACACGATCCTGAAGGCCTACGACGGCCGCTTCAAGGACCTCTTCGAAGAGATCTTTCAGGCCGAATTCAAGACCGATTTCGACGCCGCTTCGATCACTTATGAGCACCGCCTGATCGACGACATGGTCGCCTCGGCACTGAAGTGGGAGGGCGGCTACGTATGGGCTTGCAAGAACTACGACGGCGACGTGCAGTCAGACACCGTCGCTCAGGGCTTCGGCTCGCTGGGGCTGATGACGAGCGTGCTGATGACGCCTGACGGCAAGACGGTCGAAGCCGAAGCTGCTCACGGCACCGTCACGCGCCATTACCGCAAGCACCAGCAGGGGCAGCCGACCTCGACAAATCCGATCGCCTCGATCTTCGCTTGGACGCGCGGCCTGCAAGCGCGAGGTCGGATCGACGAAACGCCGGAAGTCGTGGCCTTCGCCGAGCGCCTCGAGCAGGTCTGTATCGAGACCGTCGAGGCGGGGTTGATGACGAAGGATCTCGCTCGCCTGATCGGGCCCGAGCAACCGTTCCAGACGACCGAGGAGTTCCTCGCTTCTGTCGACGAGCGGCTACAGCTGGCAATGGCGTAGGCCGATCCGATCTGTGACCGAGCGCACTCCGGCGCGCCTCGCGCCTCGCTAGCGTCTCCGAAAGAGTTTCCAACGGTCATTCAAGGGAGAACAAGTGATGAGCAGTCCGACAAAGATTACGGTTACGGGAGCCGCAGGCCAGATCGGTTACGCGATCCTTTTCAGGATTGCTTCGGGTCAGCTGCTTGGCCCCGATCGCCCGGTCGAGCTTCGCCTGCTTGAGATCACACCGGCGCTCGGCGCCGCTGAGGGAACCGCAATGGAGCTGCTCGATTGCGCCTTCCCGCTGCTCAGCGGGATCGAGATCAGCGACCGGCCTGAAGAGGCCTTCGACGGCGCCAACATCGCCTTCCTAGTTGGCGCCCGCCCGCGCACCAAAGGGATGGAGCGAGGCGACCTGCTGGAAGCGAACGGCGGCATCTTTGCGCCTCAGGGCAAGGCAATCAATGACAACGCTGCGGACGACATCCGCGTTCTGGTTGTCGGCAACCCTGCCAACACCAATGCCCTTATCGCAATGAGCAACGCACCCGATGTTCCTGCCGAACGCTTCACGGCGATGACGCGACTTGACCACAATCGCGCGATCGCACAGCTGGCGAGCAAGACAGGCATGCCGGTCTCCGAAATCAAGCGGATGGTTATCTGGGGCAACCACTCGGCGACGCAGTACCCGGACATCAGCTACGCGACGATCGGCGGCAAGCCGGCAGCCGATGTGATCGACGACCACGTCTGGTTCGAGGATCAATTCATCCGCCGCGTGCAGCAGCGTGGCGCAGAGGTGATTGAGGCACGCGGCTCTTCCAGCGCGGCGTCGGCGGCCAACGCCGCGATCGATCACATGCACGATTGGGTCGGCGGTTCGGCTGAGGGCGACTACGTCTCGATGGGGATTCCGTCCGACGGCTCCTACGGCGTTGACGAGGGAATCATCAGCTCATTTCCCGTCGTCTGCAGCGGGGGCAGCTACCAGATCGTTCAGGGCCTCAAGGTTGAGGACTTCTCACGCCGGCGCATCGACGCCAGCGTCAAGGAGCTGACCGAAGAACGCGAGGCTGTAACGAAAATGGGCCTGCTCGGCTGAGCAGACCCATAGTCACCGCACGAGCTTCCGCTGGGGACTCAGCGCGGGTACCAGCCACGACCCTTCTTGCGGACGAGGCCTTCCTTCTCGAGGCTTGGAAGCACGCGGTAGAGATAGTTCTGCTTGATCCCCATCTCCTTCGCGATCTCCGGGATCGTGACGCCTGGCGAGGCCTTGACGAGTGTCAATGCCTCCTTGTCGCGCGTGCCTGAACCCTTCGGACGCCCGCGGCGCCCGCCGCCCTTGGCCTTGCTCGCGCCTGCGCCGCTGCGTCGCGGCGACTTCTTTGCCGTGCGCGCGGCCGGTGCTTTGCGGTTGGAGCTGCCTGCGCCGACCGAGCTGAGCGCTTCTACGGCGGCATTGAGCCGGTCGTACTCCTCTACCGCCGGCCGGAGCTCATTGAGGCGGGATTCCATCTCCTCGCGCTTCTGATCTACAAAGTCTGCCATTGCGTTTCTCCTGAGTCATTTGCGGAAACTACGTATACCGCTTCAAAGTAGCAAAAGCGATCACCGGATCCGACCAACCCATCTACTTTTTCTAACGGTATTGACTTGCTGGCGCGACTCTTAAGTAGAAATGCGCTGTAACTGTTTCAGTGATTCCAGCGCTTCGCTCTCGGGTAAATCGCCAGCGATTGCGCGCTGGGCGACGCGGCCAATGATTCCCATTGGCGGAAAGAACTCATTCCGGTAGTGGAACAGCGTGCCGCCGTCTTTGGCCTCCAGTCGATACACGGTCTCGGCCCGAGAGCCCGCCGGTCCGCGCCCGCTCCACGTCGCTAGGTGTGGCTCGTCGCAGGCAACGAGTTCCCACCTCACCTTCAGCGGGGCTCCGCGAAGCTCCATTGTTTGAACCATCGTGAATCCGAGCCGCGCCGGTCCGTCATCGCATTCGTTCAACTTGCGGTGGATCGTCACCCAGTCGCCGAGTCGCTGGGGGTCGAGCGCGACCTTCCAGACCTGCTCTGGCGGTGCGTCGATCTGGATCTCTGCCGTGACTGCTCCCATGTCTGCTCCTAACGGGCCGCGAGCGGCTCTGACTCTTCCCATTCACGCAGCGAGTGCGAGATTGCGCGGTCAAGGCGATGCAGGCGAACGTCGAAGAGTTCGCGCGCTTCACTGTCATCGGCCAGCAGGTCGCCACTGAGGCCGGCCATCAGCGGCCCAACCAGCTCTGCGTCCTCGCCGGTGATCGACGCAGCCACCGCGCTGGCGATCGGCGTGATTGAGAACGGGAGCTCGACCGCAGGCCTGTTGAGCAGCATTGCGTCGCCGATCCGCTTGATCAGCTCGCCGTAAGTGACGGTGTCGGGCCCGGCTATGTCGAGTGCCAGCGCGGAGCTGACCGACTCTGAGAGACCGGCGGCTTTGAGGTAGGCGACTACGTCGCGCCCGTCTATCGGTTGCGTGCGGAAATCGCGCCAGTCGGGGAGAGGCAGCAGCGGCGAGCGCTCCAGTAGCCGCACGAGGAAACGAAACGACCGCGACTGGGCACTGATTACGATCGAAGCGCGCAGTGCGACGGCCTCTGGGGCGCTGCCGAGCAGCGTCTCTTCGACTGCGAGGCGGCTGGCGAGGTGCTCAGATGGCGGGCGATCGGTGGGCACCAGCCCACCGAGATAGCAGACCCGTCTGACCCCGGCACGCTTTGCAGCCGCTGCGAAGTTCTCTGCCGATCGGAGCTCGCGCTCGGCGAACGACTCGCCGGTCGCTGAGGACTCCATTGAATGGATCAGGTAATAGGCGAGATCGATTCCCTCCATCGCGGAGTCGAGCCCAGATGCGGTCAGGACGTCGCCGCTAACGATCTCGTCAATTCCTTCAGCGGTAACGCGCTCCGGCGAACGAGCAAGCGCGCGCAACCGATGGCCCTCTCCTGCCAGCTCGGGAGCGAGCCGGGATCCGATCGCTCCGCTGGCGCCTGTCAGGAGAATCCGCATCTCAACAGAGGCTACGAGGCTGGGCGCTGCCGCGGCTCACCGTCGGCGATCGGACCGAGCCGGTCGCAGCAGTGCGCCGCGATCGCCAGAGAGGCCGTCGCGGCAGGCGACGGGGCGTTTCTCAGCTGCACAATTCGCCCTTCTCCTGCGAAGACGAAATCATCGATTAACGCTCCGTCGCGGCCAACCGCCTGGGCTCTGATCCCAGCGAATGAGGGATCAAGGTCATCGGCGCCGAGGCCACTGACCAGCCGGCTCGCTTCGCGCGCGTAGGCGCTCGAGCTGAACGCCCACGCCAACTCTCGCGGCGCTTGACGGCGCCAGCGCCAGGCCATTCGGTAGCTGCCAGGCCAGCTCAGGGTTGCGAACAGATCGCGTGGATTAATCCGCCAGCCGCGGTAGCCGCTTCGCGCGGTTGCCGGCAGCGCAGTCGGGCCGACGATGACGTCGCCGCCGATCCGACGCGTCAGATGGACTCCGAGAAACGGAAGCGCTGGATCTGGGACCGGGTAGATCAGCCCGCGGACCAGTTCAGGGCGGCGGAGCGTGAAGTAGGCGCCGCGGAAAGGGATGATTCGCGGGTCCGCGGTTGCTCCGCTGGCCTGAGCGAGGCGGTCCGACTGCAGCCCAGCGCAGACGATTGCGCCGCTGCAGTCTGTGACCCCGCGGGCGTGAATGACGCGCGCGCCGCCGTCCGCGTTCTCGACCCGCTCCACCGCACAGCCAGTGATCACGGTTCCGCCGCGCGCTTCAACGTCGCCCGCCAGTGCTGCGCAGACGGCTGCGTAGTCGACTATTCCGGTATCCGGAGAGTGAAGCGCAGCAATTCCGCTGGCGCGGGGCTCGATCTCGCGCAGCTGAGCACCGTTCAGCTTCTCAACGCGCACGCCGTTGGCCACGGCCCGCTCGTGCAGGCGATCTAGCCGAGGCAGTTCTGCGGCGTTGGTCGCGACGATCAACTTGCCGATCGCATCGGTCGCCACGCCAAGCTCGTCACAGAGGCGATAGAGCGCGGCCGCGCCCTCGACGCAGAGCTTCGCCTTCAGCGAACCCGGCTCGTAGTAGATGCCTGCGTGGATGACGCCGCTGTTGTGTGAGCTTTGGTGACTCGCAATCTGGTGCTCGCACTCCAGCACGACGACGCTCGCGCCCGGTTCGCGCACCAGCGCTTCTCGCGCGACGGCGAGGCCGATGATGCCGGCGCCGACGACGATCAGGTCGCAGCTCGACGGGACGCTCTCAGGGCGGCTTGAGACAGCGCTGGTCACGGAGCCGAGGATCGCAGTTCCGCTCGCTCGATTCACCGAAGGTGCGGCCTTCTTTGTTACGCCGAAGTGAAAAAAGTACGGCAGGTGCGGAACACGGCGTTGCAGAGACGCGCGTCATTTGATTGATTGCTGCGCGGCCAGTCAATCAAGAACGAGGGGAGGGGGGCAGATGGCGCGAGCGCGCAAGGCGGCGAAGGTTTCATGCGACGACTGCTTCTTCCGTGCCCGGATGCTCTGCGCGCTGGAGCTGGACGAGCCCTGCGTGACCTTCCGGCCCGACCATCCTGAAGGGCTGCGGCCGCCAACTCAGATGCGCTTTGTCTTCCGCCAAGAACGCAGCACGAAGGCCGTCTGGGCCTTCCCAACCGCGGCCGAGCAGGCCGCTTTGCACAGCGCTTAGTTAGAGCGCTAGACGATTGCGTCGGGAGGGACCGGCTGCCCGTCTCGCTGCGCCTTCTCGCGCGCTGCTGCAGCAACGCGCCCGATCCAGTTGGCTCCGGGCGTGTCGGTCAACCCGTGGGCGATGATTGAGGTCACGACGCACAGTGCAGCGAGGTTCGTCACCTCGGTCGCTCCCGGGATACCTAGTGCGAGCAGGAAGAGCGAGTAGGTCATCGTCGCGACGCCCTTCGGACCGAACCAGCTCATGAAGGCCTTCGTTTGTGTGCTGAGCCGCTCGCGGTTGCCGATCAGCGAGAGCCACACTCCGGCCGTCCGCGCGACGGTCAACGTAACGACGACGACAGCGACTGCCGCCCAGCCGTCGGAGAAGAGTGCCTGCACCGTCAGGATCGAGCCGAAGACGACGAAGATTCCAAGCTTGACAAGCTCGACGATCTCCTCTGCGCCGCTGTTGAAGTAGTCGCGGATGTCGGCTCGGCGCACGCCGAGCGTGATCGCGCAGACGTAGACGGCGATGAAGGCGTTGCCGTGGCCAGCGAACGAGAGGATTCCGTAGGTCAGCAGCGCGACGCCGAGGGCGTAGAGGACCTTGTGGTGGTCGGGGATTCCTGACCCCTCTCCGGAGCGTGGGATCAGTACTGAGGCGAGGTAGCCGAACGCGATTCCCGCGGCGAAGCCGATCGCCATGTCTTCAAGCATGAACTGCCACCAGACCATCCCATCGCTGGTGCCCTTCAGCGCTGCGGCGACGGGGATGATCAAAGCCAGTGCAAGCCCGTCGTTGAGTCCCGACTCAAGATTCAAAGAGTTGCGAATCAGCCTCGGGACGCGCGGATTGGTCACGACCGCAGATGAGAGGACCGGGTCGGTCGGCGAGAGCAGCGCACCGAGCAGCGCAGCTTCGAGCCAGCTGAGGCCGACGATGAAGTGGCCGGCGAGCGTGATGATCGCCGCCGTGATCGGCATCGCGATGATCAGCTTGCGCAGCGGTAGGTGCCACTGCTTGGCCAGCAGCTCGGCCTCGACCTCCAGTCCGTCGCGGAAGAGAATTACAACCAGCGCGAGGATCGCGAGCTCCTTGACGAATCCCTCCTGTGCATTGAAATCGAGTACGGCAAGTCCGCCCTGACCGAGCGCGAAACCGACCAGCACATAGAGCGCAGTAAGCGAAAGGAAGCTGCGCTTGACGTAGCCCGAAAGCAGCGCGCCGATCATCAGCAACGCGCCGAGCACGATCAGCGCGATCTCAAAAGTCTCCACCTAGGTAGAGTCTCAGAAGCAGCGGAAAGGGGCGGCTCGCGCGATGCAGATAACAATTCTTGGCAAGTCGCCCTCGTGGCCCGACGCTGGTGGGGCCTGCAGCGGATATCTCGTCGAGACGGCGAATACGAAGCTTCTCGTCGACTGCGGCAGCGGCGTTTTCGGCAAGCTTCGAGAGCGGATCGACTACGCCGAAATCGACGCGATCGTGATCAGTCACTTCCACGGCGACCACTGCCTCGACCTGATGCCGTACGCCTACGCGCTGACCTACTCTCCGCGCTGGTCGACGGAGAATCCTGCGCCCCGGCCGAAACTCTTCGTTCCTGTCGGCGGTGGCGAAGCCCTCTGCAACATCGCCGCGACGTTCGGGCCAGGCGAGACGATCGTTGATGCCTTCGATGTCAGCGAATACGGTCCTGGGGAACCGGTTCAAGCCGGAGATTTCGCGCTGCGCTTCTGCCTCGTGCCTCACTACGTCCCAACCTTTGCGATATCGATCACTGCGGCCGGTGAAGAGGGCCGCTTTACCTTTGGTGCCGACTGCGCGCCGAACCGCGAGCTGGTCGACTTCGCCGACCGCAGCGACCTGCTCCTGATTGAATCGACGCTTCGCGTTGCCGGAGATGGCGAGCCGCGCGGCCATCTGACCGCGACAGAGGCCGGGGAGCACGGCCGCGCCGCGAAGGTTGGCCGCTTGGTGCTGACGCACATCCCAGATGAGCTCGATCAGGAGCTTTCAGTCGCTCAGGCCTCCGAAGCGTTTGGCGCCGGGGTAGAGCTTGCTTCAGAGGGCGCGGTATTCCACTGCTGACACAAAGTTGACGCAGCGGGTATGCTGAAAGCTCGGTATTCCACTAGGGAGATTGATGATGGCTTCGGCTTCTGAACGTGCGGCAAGCGCCGCCAGCGCAGCACAAGACCTACTTGGCAACCCGTACGTCCGTCGGGTAGTTGAAGACCCCGAGATTCGCGACAACGCCCGCGTTGCTTACGCAGCGGCGCGCGAAGCGATCGATCGCATCTCAAAGAGCGACAGCCCGGCTTCGGCGATTCTCGACGACCGCAAGGTTCAGCGTTCAATCAAGCGCGCCAGCGAGGCCGCAATGGAGACGCGTGCGCTGATCATCCAGCCGCGTCGTTCACATCACATCGTTCGCAACCTCGTAATCATCAGCGCCGGAGTCGTTCTGGCTATCGCGTTGAGCGAAGGGCTGCGCAACAAGGTTCTCGACCTGCTGTTCGGCGCTGAAGAAGAGTTTGACTACGTGCCTACGACAGCACCGCCTGCTTCGAGCGCGAAGGCCGAAGCGCCTTCGACGGCCGATGTTGCTGCAACGAACGGCAAGGCCGACACGGCCGACGCAGACGCTGCTGTAGACAGCGAGTAGCTCCCCGCGCTACGGGAAGAGCTTCCCGAACTTCGCGAACAGGCGCAGGTTGCCCTTCGGGCGCAGCTTGCGCGTCAGCAGCAGCTTGCGGGCGTCGACGCGCTTGGCGAACAGGTCGGCCCAGTCGTCAAATGAGATCACGAGCTTGAGGTTCGCCTTGCGTGGCGTGCCGCGCTGGGCGCTGCACTTGCCCGCATCGAAGCTGATCTGCCAGGGCTCGGCGTCTGTGAAAGCCCACTCGATCACCGTCCCTGAAGCAACGACGTGGACATCTCCCGCGCGAGCGATCGCATCAAACATCACCTCGGTTGGGTAAGGCTCGCGTGAGGCCGGGCGGTCCGGGCCGACAAGGTTCGCCTGCAGCAGCACGCGGCCGCGGTCGGCACGCTCGTCCAGCGGCAGGTCAACCGCGATCGGCGAGCGTTCAACCTCGTGGAGGTCGATCCCGATCGCCTTCAGTCGCGACTCAAGCGCCTTGACTCCGTCGCGGCCAAGATCGTCGTAGGAGTAGTTGAAGGCCGTGAAGTAGCTCTCGTCCCAGTTGGGCGGCATCGCGACGCCGGAGATGAAGACGCCGTTCTCACGTAGTACGTCGAGCACGGCGGTCTCGGTGCCCTTCGGGTCGGCGTCGTAGAGGTCGGCTAGGGCCTTGACGCCGAAGGCGATGTGGCGCTGCTCGTCGAGCGCGACGTTGGCGATCCCTGAGCGGAATCCTGGCAGCAGATCCTCCTGCTCGAGGAAGGCCTCGATCACATGCTGGCCGGGCTGCGCGAGCGAGGCCTCAATCAGGATGTGGTAGAGCGTGATCGCCCGTGCGAACTGGTGCGGCGACTGGTCGGCGCGCAGTTGGACGCACATATCTTCAAGCCCCTGGAAGATCATCTTGTGACCCCAGCTGAGCTGGCCCGCGGTGGCGTTCATGCCGCCGGCGATGCTGCCGTCGCCAAGGCCAACAACTTCATTCATGAAGCGGTTGAAGAAGACGCTGTGGCGCGCCTCGTCAACTTGCTGCGTAGCGATGAAGTACTTCTGCTCTTCAAGCGGCGCCGCGTCGATGTAGGGCGATAGGCCATCGGTGACGGCGTCCTCGCCGTGGAAGAAGAGTGAGAAGAGCCACATCGCCGTGCGGCGCTGCTCGTCGGTCATCTTCTCTTCCCAATCGATCTTGTCCTGAGTGAAGTCGATCTCGGTTGCCGACCAGTTGCCGCGCTCCCAGCGCTCGTAAAGATCGGTGTAGCTGATGTCGTCGGCGGCGCGACGGGATTTCGGGCGCGGGGCAGTGGTAGCCATCTTGAGGGTTCCTCTCAGCTTCGAGCAAAGTTTGACAGTGTGTCAAGAAGCATAACCGCTCGCCGCCGGCCGCCGACGCGGTTATCCCAGTTTCGGGCTCTGCCAAGGGGCTGCCAGCTTCGCTGAAAGCAGCGCCGGCAGATCATCGATCGCAACGCGTTCCTGCGCGAGCGAATCGCGTTCGCGGACGGTCACGGTTCGGTCGTCGATCGAGTCATGGTCGATTGTCACGCACCATGGCGTGCCGATCTCATCCTGCCGGCGGTAGCGCTTGCCGATTGAGCCGCCCTCGTCGTACTCGGTCGTCATCAGCCCGCGCAGCGATTCGAACGCTTCACGCGCCAGCTCAGGCTGGCCGTCCTTCTTGACCAGTGGCAGCACCGCAACCTTGACCGGGGAGAGGCGAGGGTGGAGCCGGAGCACGGTCCGCACGTCGCCTTCGATCTCCTCCTCGTCGTAGGCATCAACAAGGAAAGCGAGCGTCGCGCGGTCGGCGCCGGCGGCCGGCTCAATCACATGGGGCACGTACTTCTCGCCGCTGGCTTGATCGAAGTATTCGAGCTTCTCGCCTGAGAACTCGGTGTGCTGCTTGAGGTCAAAGTCTCCGCGGTTGGCGATCCCCTCAAGCTCCGACCAGCCGATCGGGAAGAGGTACTCAATGTCGCTCGTACCGCTTGAATAGTGGCTCAGCTCGTCCTGTTCGTGGACGCGAAGCTGGAGGTGGTCGGGGCGGATCCCAAGGTCGGTGTACCAACGCTGCCGTTCGGTACTCCAAAACTCGAACCACTTATCGGCTTCGGCCGGTGGTACGAAGAACTCCATCTCCATCTGCTCAAACTCGCGTGTGCGGAAGATGAAATTGCCGGGCGTGATCTCGTTACGGAACGACTTGCCGATCTGCGCAATCCCGAACGGCGGCTTCTTGCGCGAGAACTGCAGCACGTTCTTGAAGTTGATGAAAATTCCTTGTGCGGTCTCTGGGCGTAGATAGGCGATCGAGCCGGAATCCTTCAGCGGGCCGACCGTCGTCTCGAACATCAGGTTGAACTCGCGTGCCTCGGTCAGCTCACACTCGGGGCCTTCTCCGGGCTGCTTCGAAGGCTTATTTGGGCAGGCAAGCTGATCGAGATGATCGGCGCGGAAACGCTGGCCGCATTGCTTGCAGTCGACCATCGGGTCGCTGAAGCCGCCGACGTGGCCGCTTGCCTCCCAGACCCGTGGATGCTGGAGGATCGCCGAGTCGAGCGCGACCACATCATCGCGCTGCTGCAGCAGCGAACGCCACCATTCGCCCTTGACGTTGGTCTTAAGCAGAACGCCGTAGTGGCCGAAGTCGTAGGTCGAGCCAAGGCCGCCATAAATCTCGGAGGAAGGGAAGATGAATCCGCGCCTCTTGCAGAGCGCGACGATCTTGTCCATTGTCACTGTGTCTTCGGCCATTGCCCCATGCTACGGGGGCGGCGCGCGGCAATGCTCTTAGCCGCTCCTATACTTCGGCCTCGATGCCAACTTATGAGTACAGACGCCCAGACGGAACGACCTTCGAGATTGTCCAGAAGATGGCCGACGACGCGCTCAAGGTCGACCCCGAGACCGGTGTCCCAGTTGAGCGCGTCTTTCACCCGGTCGCAATTCACTTCAAAGGCAAGGGCTTCCACAACACCGATTACGGCACCAAGCGGCGCAACCGCGAGCTTGAGGCCTCAGCCAAAGAGGGCGCGGACAAGCATGATGCGAAGAGCGCCGACAAGGCCAAGGCTAAATCGGAGTCGTCATCCAGTGATGCGCCGAAGAGCGATCTGAAGCCGAAGGCCAAGAGCGAAGAGAAGAAGCCGAAGTCGCCGCCGTCCGGCTCAAAAGACTGATCTCTAGCCGTCGAGGAACTTCTGCACCTGCCGCTCGCGATAGGCGGGGCTGACAGTTAGGCCGGCGCCGCCGTCGGGCAGAGTCACTGCCCCGTCGGGCTTCAGCACGGCAGGTGAACCGCTGCCGGAGACGCCGATCGTCGCGGCGAGTCCGAGCAGCCCGGCGGCACCCATGTCGGACGAGATTGTTTGCGGCGCACTCCAAGCAATCAGCGGCCAACGGATGAAGCCAAGCGGCGCATGAAGTCGCGAGCGCATCGCGTTGATGATCTTCTGTTGGTTGACGACGCGCGTTAGATCGTTGTCGGCGGCATTGCATTCGTTCTTTCTCGTCCGCGCAAGCGCCAGCGCCTGAGCCCCGTTGATGTGGGTTGTGCCGGCCTTCAGCCGCAGCGTGTAGCCGCCGTTGGCGAAGCCGCCGTTGATCTTCGAGATAACGCAGCCGCCGGTGAAGTCGATTCCGCCCATCGAATCGACGAGGTCGGGGAACTTGTCGAAGTTGACAACGATCACGTGGTTGATCTCAATTCCGAGATATGAGCGAAGCGTGCGGATCGAGAGCGCAGCGCCGCCGTAGGCGTAGGCGGCGTTTACCTTGTTCAGCCCGTAGCCGGGAATATCGACGACGGTGTCACGCGGAATCGAGAGCTTCGATCCGTGGCCGCCACCGACGCGCATCAGTTGGATCGAATCGGAGCGGCTCGGCCCAGAGGTAGCCGCTCCCGGCTCCTTCGTTCCCTTGGCGCGTAGATCGGAACCGAGGATCAGGACATTGGTCGGTGAGACGATCGGCAGCCCCGGCTGGCTCAGCGCCGCCTTCGCTTTGCCGTCGACCTGGTCTTGGAGGAACTGTGCACTGAAAGCGAAGATGACGAGCGAAAGTACGATCCAGCCGATTACGGCGAGCACGATCGTCTTGATGACGCGCCGCAGCGTCCAGCGCTTGCGCGGTCGCTTTGCGCGCGGCTGCCGTGGCGCTCGCGGTTGGCGCGGCTGCCGTGGCGGCTTGCCGGGCGCCTCCGGTGGCTCGGTCGGTCGCGCCCGTGGACGCGAGCGGTAGACGTTGTAGCTGGCGGTCGGGTCGCGTTCGGGTGGCCCGCTGGGCTGTCGAGGGTCGGGTGACACTGCCGGTATGGTGGCGCCTGTGGCGGCTAACTGCGTAATCGGCGTTGATATCGGGGGCACAAAGATGCTCGTCGGCGTGGTCGACGAGTCGCTTGGCGTGCTGCACCGGATCCAGCAACCAACGGCGGACGCTGACACGAACGAGCTTCTCGACCGGCTGGCATCGATGGTTGACGAGGCGGTCGAGGCGGCGCCGGGCGAGGTACTCGGAGTCGGATTTGGCGTCGCAGGAATTCTCGACGCTAAGGCCGGAATGATCGCCGCCGCACCGCACCTCCCCTTGGTGGGTGTGCCCTTCGAAGCTCTGATGGGAGAGCGCCTCGGCGTGCCGGTTGCGGTCGACAACGATGGCAACACTTCGATGCTGGCCGAGTGGCTGCACGGGGCCGCGAAGGGCGTCAGCGACGCCGTAATGCTGACCGTCGGGACCGGGATCGGAGGTGGCATTGTCGCCAACGGCGGGCTCGTCCGCGGCAGCAGTGGTGGCGGCGCCGAGTTCGGGCACATGGTGATCGAACAGGATGGCGAGCAATGCAGCTGCGGCGGGCACGGTCACTTCGAGTGGTACGCATCGGGCGATGCGATCGGGCGCGCCGGCGAGCGACTGGCAGGTAGGAACCCTGCCTCGGCGTTGGCGGCTGCTGCCGTCGAAGGTCGCGAGGTAACGGGTGCGCTCGTAACCGAGCTGGCCCACGACGGGGACGCGGCGTCGATCGAGGCGATCGTTGAGGTCGGCAAGCGGTTGGGGCAGGGGATGGTCTCGATCACGAATATCTTCAACCCGGAGCTGATTGTCGTGGGCGGCGGCGCGATCGCCGCAGGCGACCTCTTGCTGGGGCCGGCGCGTGAGATCGTCGAGCGCGAGGCGCTCGCTTCGCTGGGTGCCAACGTCAGCATCGTGCCGGCTGAGTTTGGCGCCGACGCCGGTGTGATCGGCGCCGCCGTGCTGGCCTTCGAACAGATGGCGCAGGCGTGAGCGCTGCCGCTAGCGGGCGGCTGATCGTCTGTCCAACGCCGATCGGCAACCTTGAGGACATCACGCTGCGCGCAATCGAGGCGTTGCGCGACGCCGACGTGGTCGCCTGCGAGGACACGCGCACCACGAAGGTCTTGCTCGATCGTTATGAGATCACGACCCCGCGCGTTCGCTACGACGAGCACGCCGAGAAGCGGGCGACGCCGGGCCTGATCCGACGCATCGCCGCCGGCGAGACGGTCGCGCTCGTCAGCGATGCCGGAACGCCGCTGGTCAGCGACCCCGGTTTCGTGCTGCTGCAGGCGGCTCTGGCAGAGGGGCTCCCGGTCGACGTGCTGCCGGGCCCGAGTTCTGTTCTGACCGCGTTGGTTGCATCAGGGCTGCCGGCCGAGCGTTGGCGCTTCGTTGGCTTCTTGCCGCGCAAGCGCGGCGAGCTGCTGGAGCTGCTTGAGAACGAGGAGACGCTCGTCGCTTTCGAATCGCCACGGCGCGCCGGGGCGACGCTGACGCTGCTGGCGCAGCTCGATGCTGAGCGGCCAGTGGCGCTCTGCCGCGAGTTGACGAAGCGCTTCGAGGAGGTTGTTCGCGGCAGTGCTGCGGAACTGGCTGAGCGTTACGCAGCAGCGCCGCCGAAAGGTGAGGTCGTACTCGTAATCGGTGCCGCCGAAGCGGGCAGCAGCGATCGCGCCAGCGCTGAGCAGGCAGTGCGTGAGTTGGTCGCAGCGGGTGCCAAGCCGCGCCCAGCGGCGACCGTGATTGCAGGGCTGACCGGGCTGAGCGCGAACGAGCTCTACCAAGCCGTAGCCGCCTCGAGCGACTGAGCGCTTAGGTCGCGGGGAAGAGCTGCGCCAGTGCCGCGCTGCGGAGCTGCGGTGCCATGAAGTGGAAGGTGACGCCGACGCTGAGGTCCTGCGGGGTGGAGGGCAGCGCAGCGAAGTCGCTTGCCGGCTCGAAGACCTGTGAGACAACGAACTCGGCGCGGATCAGCGGGTCGATGAACGAAAAGAGCGAGCGGTAGAGCGTGTCGTCGTCGGGGCGCTCAGAGGCGGGAAGAGGGATTGCCAGCGGCGGCAGTTCGGTTGCGCCGAGCAGGTCGCCGTCGTCGAGCCGCGGCGTCATCAGGAAGGCTGAAACCCCTGGCCGACCACGGACCATCAGCGACCACAGCAGCACGTCGGCGCCGCGCACGTCAGGGAGGAAGCCGGTGTGGACGTGAATGACGCGCAGCCCCGGCAGCTCGAGGATCGCGGCCGGCATGATCCCGCCGCCGGTGAAGAGCAGCAGCTTGGCGCCGCTGGCTGCGATTGCGTCGCGCAACACCGGGTCGCGGTAGCCGCTGACGGCAACGCGCTCGACCGGTGCGCCGAAGTCGTCGTAGGAGAAGGAGTCGAACATCTCCGAAATAAGGCCGGCAGGGTCATCGAGCTGGCCGGCGAGGCCGGTCGTGATTGCCTCCATTAGCTGCCGGTTGCCGGCGCGCGTGCGGTGGGGGTGGAAGTTGTGAGCGCGCTCCTGCGCCTTCTCGGCCTTCGCGAGGCCGCGGCCGGTTACCTTCGCCAGCGGTCCGCTGCGCGGGTCCTTGATCATCAGAATGATCCGCTCTGGGGTCATTCCGGCTCGCTTCATCCGTGCCAGGTAGGCGCGCGCCTGCGGCCCTTCCCAAGCCAGAACGGTAAGCGGAATCTGGCGGCTCATTGCGCGGCCCCTGAGCCGGCCCTAGCGACGGCGGCGCTGAAGCTGCTTTGCGCCCAAGCATTCAGTTCGGCTCGCATCGGCAGCTGCTCGTGCTGCTCGATCACTTTGAGCGCGCTGTTGAGGCACTTCAGTGCCCAACCGTCACCGTCGCTTCCTGCTGCCGCAGGCTCGGCGTTGATCAGCAGTACGCAGGCCGCCCCGGCGACAACCTCGGGTGCTGCCAGCGGCGCGTCCTTGTCGGGCTTCCAATCGGCGCTGTAGTCGGCCTGAAGCCGCTTGAAGACGTCGATCTGGCGGCAGAGCTCGTTGATCTCGGTGCGCTCTTCGCCCGGCGCGGCGATGCCGCTACCAAGGCGCGCGTGCACAAGCGCAGCGATGCTGATCTGGCCCTCCGCTGCGGCCGCAGCGGCAGGCTGAAGCGCGGCGATCAGGGCGATGATTTCGGCGGGTTCTGTACTCATCAGGACGCTCCACCTTGAAGATAACGGTCGGCCTTCTCGGCGATCACGTCGGCGGCAACGGCGCCGCTTCGTCCGACGTTGTAAATATTCGCTTCGCGCGCGGCCCGGATCGAGTCGATCCATCCCTCTCGATCGCCGACCAGCTCTGCGACTGCGGCGGCAATCTGCTCCGGGCTGTCGGGTCCGACGATCTTGCCGATCTGCTCGCGCACGCTGGCCTCGAACGGCTCGATCCCGAGCTCCTCGTAGCTCGGGTTGTTGACCTTGCGCGGCACGTCGATGAAGAGGACTGGCCGCTCGGTTCCAAAGGCGAACTCCAGCGCTGCGCCGGACCAGTCGCTGACCATCAGGTCGGCGCGCTGGAGTGAATCCTGCGAGGCGACGTTCTCTTCAAGCGAGAAGTTTGGGTCGCCCGCGAACCGCTCTGCCAACCGGTCGATAGCGGCCGGTGTGTGCTTGCGCGTCATCGGGTGGGGGCGAGCGATTACGGCGGCGCCGGTCGCCAGCAGCGCTTCGATCACGGTCTCGCCGCAGCTCTCGAACAGGCAGTGAGGTCCCCAAGAAGGAGCGACGACGATCAGCGGCGGATCGTTCGGGCCGCGCTGCTCAGCGGTCAATGCGGCGCGCCGCTCGATGATCGTGTCGAGCCGCCCGTAGCCGTGCTCGATCAGTTCCTTCGCCGGTAGTCCGTGCAGCTCTTCACGGCGGCGAGTTTCGGCAACCATGAAAGGGCCGACGCAGAGAATCGCTTCGTAGAAGTCGAAACCATCCGGCTCGTAGATCATGTGCGTGCTGGCCATCGAATGGTGGACGTAGAGGTGCTGAATCCCGAGCGAGTCGGTCAGGCGACTCTTTGGCAGCAGCTTCGTTCCGAGCTGCGGCACAGTCGCAACGACGACGCCGGCCTCCATGGTTTGGAAGGTGAAGCCGCGCTTGGCGCCCTCGCCGATGTTGAAGACGTGCATTCCCGCTGGGGCGTCGCTCAGCAGCGGGTCGCTATCGCTCGACGTGAGGTACGCCAGCTCGCGTCCGTGGCGGCCGAGCAGTTCGCTTACGATCGGCTCGTAGTGCGGCCACGAGCCGCCGTCCTCGGCGTAGAAGGTGACCGCCCGCTGAGCCTTCGTCAGCTTGCCGTACTTCGGCTTGCCGCCGTCTTTCTTGAACAGCGCCACTCTTCGCTCAATCGCGCAGTGGGTCGAAGCGGGTGTCGAGCAGGCCGCGCGTGTGGAGATCCTCAAAGCGATCGAGGTCCTCAACCGTGTCAACTTCGAGCCAGCCGCCTTCGACCGGCACGGCGTGAACCGGGATGCCGGAATCGATTAGGTGCTGGAGCAGGTCTGTCATGTACATCGCGTCGGGCGTGCGGCCACCGAAGCGCGTTTCAGGGTCGATCGCGTCGATCGCTTCAACCATCCGTTCCGCGCCGCGCGCGGATACGCGGATCAGGCCCATGTACTGGCCCTCGATCTCGTCAAGACTCTTCGGCGGGTTGCCAAGCTCGATTACATTGCCGTCGTCATCGAGGCGCAGCGTTTCAGCATCCTCGAGCGGGTCTTCCATCCGCATCGCCCAGAGGCTTTGCCAACCGAGGTCGATCGTGATCGAGACGTCGGCATCGTCGGCCAGTAGAGCCTTGACGATGTTCGGCTGGTAGATGATGTCGCCGTAGGCGATCAGCAGGTCGTCGCCACTGAGTAGCTGCTCTCGCGCGGCGATCAGGCTGACGACCATGTTGGTCGAATCGAATCGCGGATTGTGGACGCGTCGCGTGCCGTAGCTCTCAAGCTGGTCGGCGCGGTAGCCGGTGGCGATCGTGATGTCGCTGACGCCAACGCGGCCCAGTACCTCGAGCTGCCATTCCAGCAGCGGCTTCCCGGCCAGCGGCACGAGCGCCTTCGGGCGGTCTTCGGTGTGGGGCCGCAGGCGGTTGCCTTCTCCGGCGGCGAGGATGATTGCGCGGGTCATATGTTCCTTCCAGTCAGTTTGGATATCAGTTCGATGTCGTCTCGGTCGGTCTCGCCACGTTCGGGGTGCCACATCAGCGCAACCTGCGGAAGCGTGGAGTGAATCATCGCCTCAACCGTGCCGTCGGCGGCGGTCGCTGCGAGTTCCCAGCCAGCCGGAACTGCGCTCTGCTCCGCGCCCCAGTTATGGAACGAGTTGACGCTGCGGCCGTCGCGGATCGGCCAACTCGCAGCCGCAGGATGCGCCGTGATGGCGTGGTCCTGTGCGACGTGGCCTTCGACGGGTACGAGTGCCCCGCCGCCGCTGTCAACGATCATCTGAAGTCCGCGACAGATCGCCAGCAGCGGGATCTCTTGTTCGCTTGCGTGCTGCAGCAGCAGCGCTTCGGTGCGGTCGCGCTCCGGAGCGGCGTCAGGTCCATCGACGAGGTGGGCGAGGTCGTTGCCGCCGGTCAGGATGATCAAAGCCGGGTCGGCTGCGGCGAGCCAAGCTGCCGGGTCGGCCAGTGCGTTGGGCATCGGCAGCGCGATCATGCCAAGCGATTCGAGCAAGAGCGCCCAGCGCTGGTCGAGCGCGTCACGGCGCTCATCGCGATCGGCAAAGACCTCCACCCGCTGACTGATCACGGCTCGCTGGCCAGCACCGCTCATCCGAGGATCTCAATCGTTCGGCTGGAACAGTCAAGGCTGACAACGGTCGCTGAGGCGAGCGCATTGAAGCGCGTCTCGCCGACGCCGATCGCGGCTGGCAGTCCCAGTTCGGCGGCGCGCACCGCCATGTGCGAGTTGGCGCCGCCGTACATCGTGATCAGGCCGGCGATGTTGCGAGCCAGCATCCAGTCGTAGCCGGGGTCGGCGGTCGGGATCAGCACCAGCTTGCCGGCGACATCCACCGACGGACTCTCGGGAGCGACGACGACCTCGGCCTGGATCGCACCGTTGGTGACGAAGTTCGGCTCGGCCTCATCTTGCTCAAAGCAACTGACGTCGCTCTCGGCACCCAGCTGCCCCGGCAGGCAGACAGCTTGGCTGAGCAGATGAAGTTCAACCCCCTCGTCGGAGCGGCTGAGCAGGAAGTCACGCGGGTCGGCCAACACTTCGCGGCATCGTAGGAGATCCTCGACCGCAACGTGAGCTAGTTCGTCACGACCGATCTGCAGCGAAGCGCCGTAATCGGCAATCGACTCGAGTGCCAGGCTGAGAGCTCGAGTGAAGACGAACTTGCCTTCCTCGCGGCCGGAGATCGCCGCCCGAGCGAAGTGGTCGAAGTCGTCGGCG
>CAESAO010000005.1_pt1 | contig 20462 bp, 19 predicted proteins | sample 7263591 | NCBI WGS metagenome assembly CAESAO01 (sample SAMEA6814056, study PRJEB35770) | uncultured Conexibacteraceae bacterium | biome: Freshwater; feature: Freshwater reservoir; material: water | place: Czech Republic | collected 2017-05-23 | depth 30m m | reverse complement strand
GCGCGCCCGGTGCGCGAGTCATAGAAGCCGCGCTTTCCGACTACGTAGCCGAGCCTTGAGAGCCGACTCTGGAGATACTTGACAGCCAGTCCGCGGTCGCCAGCCCGTGCATAGCGCGAAACGACCCTGACACGCACCGAACTGGACTGCGCTGCCGCCATCTCGGCCGTCGCAGCATGGCTAGCGCGGATCGTCAACCGACCACCTTGGTTCAGCTTCATCGGCAACGCGAAGCGGCCTACAGAGCCGTCCTGCTTGATCGCGAGTGTCCGCGTGATCAGCTTGCGGCCGCGGCGCGTGATCGTCAGCACAACGTTCTGCCCGGCCACAAAGGTCCCGACCGTTCCCTTGATCGTCCAAGACTCGCCGCCGAGAACCTGCCGCTGGGTCAGGCCGGTGAAGCCGAGTTTGATCGTCGTCTTGACCTGGACAACCGGTGGCTCCGTGAGCTCCGGCACAGGGTCCTGCGCGGCGGCCACGGCAGGGACTGCCAGCAGCGCGAGCGAAAGAACTGCGGAACCAATAGCGCATCGACGGCGGGCCACCGACAGATTGTACGTCGCCCTCCCCCGGATTGCGTCAGCTCAGCGCCGAGGCCGGCGCCGGGCCTGCCGCCAGCCGGACCAGCCAACAGATCAAAGCCACGATCGCCAGCGTGCCAATCAACACCGGGACCATCTGCCAGCCCCAACCTTGAGAGGAACAGAAGGCGATTGAGTTGTTCGCGGCGTGAATCGCAATGCACGGATAGATCGACCCGGTCTTGGCGTAGAGCAGGCAGAGCGCGAATCCGAAGAAGGCCAACGGAACCAGAAAGGCGATGTTCGATGAACCGGCGTGGATCGCACCGAAGATCAATCCGGTCGTAACTGCCGCTGGCCAGATCCCCTTCCATGACCGCAATGCCGTGAAGAAGAAGCCGCGGAAGAAGAACTCCTCAGCCAGCGGCGCTAAGACACAGACCAGAATGCCGACGCATACGAGCGCCAATCTGCTCTTGTCGGCGCCCAGCTCGGTGGGCAGCTTCTCACTCGTGTTCTCGGCGCCGACCAGGTTGACCCAAGCCAGCGTGACGGCGAGGAATGCCGCCCATGTCACGAGCCCCCAACCAACGGCAGGCCAGAAGCGCGTTGCGCGCAGGCCGAAATCCCACGGCCGTGGGCGACCAGCGATCCGCGCGAAGATCACGGCTGCGCCGATCAGGCAGAGATCCTGAACTACCGTCGCGAGAATGTTGACCGCCGGCGACGGATTGGCGAGCTTGCCACTTGCAACTACCGAGCCATCGAAGGCGCCGCCGATCAGGGTAAGAATGACGGCGCCTACAGCGGCTGCGACAAAGCCAACGAGCAGCGCCGAGAATCCCATCCAGACGCGCCAATCTGGCGCGATCGAGGTTGGCTCAACGCCGTCGGGAAGCTCCGGTCGCTGCGGCGGCGAGGGGTGAACGAACGGCGCTGGCAGCCCCTCGGGGTAGGCGGTCGACATCGGCGGCAACTTTAGCGATCGCCAGTCAACAGGCGATCGAGCGAATCGAGCACGATTTCGTCGTTCAGCTCGCCGTATTGCTTGTAGCGATCAACCAGCACGGGAAGGACCCCGGCCGCTCGTGCCATCGCAAGATCGGAGGCCGGGTCGTCGCCTACGTGCCAGACGGTCGACTCGCCGGTTCCGCCGACGCGGCTGACAGCTCGCCGGATCAGCTCCGGGTCAGGTTTCGCCAGCCCCTCCTCGGCCGAGATCACGACGCCGTCAACGCGCTCGCGCAGACCTGTCTGATCGAGCACGTCGTAGAGCGAGATGTCCCAGTTGCTGACGATTACGAGGCGGGCGCCTGCCGCCCGGAGACGATCCAGAACGCCGTGAACTTCAGCAAAGGGAGCGAAGCGAACCGCCTCCCCGAGCGCCTCACGCATTGCGTCAAAGCCAATCACCGACGCCGACTCGGGAAGGGCCTCTGCGAGTACCTCGGTCGAGCGGTCGCGCAGCTGTTCGAGCCCTTCGCGGGTCCCGGCGAACGGGCTGTTGGCGCGGTAGTAGCCCATCTCGGCGCCGAGCGCGTGCGCAGCCTCGTCGGCGCTGACGGTTACGCCGCGACCGGCCAGGGCCTCGAGCAGTCCGCCGACAGGATCAACGACCTCGATCAACGTTCCGAGCGCGTCGAGCGAAACGATCTCCGGCAAGCCGGTGGGCAATGAATTGGCCATCGTTGCTGTGATGTTCCCTCATTAGCGTCCTGAACCTGCCAATCAAGCGGCGCTTCACTGATACCCCACCAGCTAGAATTGCCTCTCTTCGCTGTGGATATGGGCGCTTTTGGAAGGTGCCGACCAGACTGCCGCGAACAACTACTCACGTGTCTCTACGCAGCCGAAAACTTCGTCGTCATCGCAGCCAAGCAGGTGCCGGGCGAGCGATCTTTGCGCTGCTCGCAGTCGGTGGAGCGGCCGCATTCATCGCGGTTCTCGGCGGATTCGGCTATCTAGCGTCGGTCGCGTCGTCAGCGCCGAAGCTGTCGGCCCTCAAGCCGAGTGAACAGGGCGCTACTTCAGCGGTCTATTCAGCCGACGGAACACGGCTCGGTTTCATCCAGGGCGACGTGCTGCGCACGACGGTAGACCAGACCGCAATGACAGACGACATGCGCAACGCAACCGTCGCGATCGAGGACCGCCGTTTCTACAAGCACAACGGTGTCGATTACGAAGGAGTGGTGCGCGCCGCCGTAAAGAACGTCTCCAGCGGGGCGACAGTACAGGGCGGCTCAACATTGACGATGCAGCTGGTGCGCAACCTCTTCGAGGGCAACAAAGAGCGCACGATCACGCGTAAAATCCGCGAGGCCAAGCTGGCGACGGACCTTGAGAGCAAGCACCCCGGCGAGGCTGGCAAGCGCTGGATCCTGACCGAATACCTCAACAACGTCCCCTACGGGACAGTCGGTGGCCAGACTGCCGTTGGCGTAGAGGCGGCGTCGCGAGTCTTCTTTGACAAGCCGGCGAGCAAGCTGACGCTCCCTGAGTCGGCCCTGCTGGCCGGACTGCCGCAGGCGCCGTCGCAATACAACCCGTTCCTCGCTCCGAAGCTGGCACGCGCGCGGCGAAGCGAGGTCCTCAACCAGATGGCAGACGAGGGCTACATCAGCGAAGCGCAGAAAGTCGACGCGCAGCGGCAGCCGCTCGGCGTCAAGAGCAACAGCTATTACGCGCAGCGCCGCGAGGGCTACTTCTTCGACTACGTCCGCAACGAGCTGATCAAGCGCTATGGCGCTGAACGCGTGCGCGCAGGTGGGATGAAGGTATTCACAACCGTCGATCTGAGATTGCAGGAGGCGGCTCGCACCTCGATTGCCGGGCAGCTCGGTTACCCGGGGGCGCCTTCGGCAGCAGTCGTTTCGATCGACCCCAAGACCGGCTACATCAAGGCGATGGCCTCGTCAGGCGACTACTCGGCCTCAAAGTTCAACCTCGCTTCGCAAGGCAAGCGCCAGCCGGGCTCAACCTTCAAGGTGATGGTGATGATGGCGGCGCTGCGCCAAGGAGTAGACATCAACAAGGTCACGTACGAGTCGAAGCCACTGAAGTTCGTCGACGAGGCAACCGGCACGCCGATCGACGTTCAGACCGATGACCACTCCTACGCGGGCTCAACGACGATCTTCGACGCGCTGGTGCGCTCCGACAACACCGTCTTCCAGCAGCTTGACCTCGACGTCGGGCCTGAAGAGGTCCGCAAGACGGCCTACGACATGGGAATCACCAGCCACCTCGACGCCTACCCGGCTGAGGGACTTGGGGGTCTGACGAACGGTGTTTCGCCGCTTGAGATGACGAGCGCCTACGTGACCGTCAACAACGGTGGCTGGAGAATCCGTCCGGTGGCGATCAAGAAGGTCGAGTTCGCCGATGGCTCCGTCGACACGTCGCTCGGTCGCCGCAACCGCGTCAAGGTCTTCACCGATGGCCAGACGCACGAAGCCGTCAAGGCGATGGAGGCAAATGTTCAGGGCGGGACCGGGACCGGCGCTGCGCTCGGCTGCCCGACCGCTGGCAAGACCGGCACGACCAGCAACTTCACCGACGCTTGGTTCGACGGCTTCACGACCTCGCTGAACACTGCCGTCTGGGTCGGCTTCCCTGACGCTGCGATCTCAACGGGAATGTTCGGCGGCCAAGCTCCTGCGTCGATCTTCCACGACTTCATGCAGGTCGCGATGGAAGGGCGTGCCTGCGACGCGTTCCCTGATCCAAAGGAACCATTCGTCGCCCAAGACTTCCTCGGTACGTATGCCACCAATGGCGCGCCTGGCGACGCCGTCGATCCGCTCGCCGAGGACAAGAACAAGAAGAAGGACAAGAAGCCGAAGGACAAGAAGAACAACGGCGGCCAGTACGAATCACCGCCGAACCCCAAGCCGACGCCGACTCCGGTGCCGACACCAACGCCGACACCAAAGCCCAAGCCGCCACCGGAACCAACGCCAGTCGATCCCGGCACAGGTGGCGTAACGCCCGGCTGACCGGCGCAGCGACTGCTACGGTCAGCGCTGATGGCCAAGGAAGAGAAAGTTGAGTTCGAAGGCGACGTCGTTGAGGCGCTGCCCAACGCGATGTTCCGCGTCAAGCTCGACAACGGCCATCTGGTGCTCGGTCACGTAGCCGGCAAGATGCGCCGCTACCGGATCCGAATTCTTCCCGGTGACCGCGTCCGCGTGGAGGTCTCGCCTTACGACCTCGACCGAGCGCGGATTGTCTACCGACACCGCTAGAAGGTTGTAAGTGAGCGAAAGGTCGCTCATCAGCGCCTTTGAGCAGCTGTTCGCCCAGCGCGGCGAGCGCAACGTCAACTGGATCGGCGACGACTGCGCCGTGATTCGCTCGAAGCCGTACTGCGTGACCAGCGTCGACTCGATCGTTGACGGGATTCACTTTCGCCTCGATCACGAACGTGTCGGCGTTGCCGATGTAGGCCACAAGGCACTTGCCGTTGCGCTCTCCGATCTGGCAGCGATGGCTGCCGAACCGGGCGAGGCCTATCTCTCGCTCGGTATTCCCGACGGATTGACCGACGGCGACGTTCTCAGCCTCGCGGCCGCAGCCGAGGCGCTTGCGAAGCTGAACTCGGTCACGATCGCCGGCGGCGATCTGGTCAGGTCACCGGTTCTCTTCTGCTCGGTCACGGTCGTTGGATGGAGCGAAGATGCCGATCAGCTCGTCGGCCGTGCCGGCGCCAAGGCCGGCGACGGCGTCTATGTGAGCGGCCCTCTCGGCGCGGCAGCAGCCGGGCTGGCTTTGCTCGAGGGCGCGGCGGGGAGCGCGCTTCCGCAGCCGCTGGCGGAAGCGCTGATCTCCGCCCAGCTCCGGCCACAGCCGAGGTTCGATTGCGCGCGGCAACTGCGCGCGGCCGGCGCCGATGCGCTGATCGACATCTCCGATGGACTCGCGACCGACGCAGGCGAGATTGCGGCTCGCAGTGGTGTCACGTTGGAGATCGATCTGGCCGCGATCCCGCTGGCCGAAGGCGTCGCGCAGATAGCGCGGGAGCTAGGCCGCGACGCAGCGCAATTTGCCGCCAGCGGCGGCGAGGACTTCGAACTCTGCAGCGCGCTGCCCGAGGCCGCCGCTGCCGCCGTCGACGGCTTGATCCGCATCGGCAGCGTCACCGACGGGCCTGCCGAGGTTCGCTTCATCGACTCAGATGGTCGAAGCGTTGAGCTGCACGGTTACGAGCACCGCGTCGGCGACGATCCGTCAGCGCCGACGGGCTGAGTCGACTCCACCTAACGACCCGGGGCCGGCGTAGCTGACCGGCCCACGAACCGTGATCGCCTGATCCGGGGCACCGGCGCGGCGCGCCGTGTGGAGCAGAGCTGCAGCGGCAGCCCCACAGGCGACGCACCAGCCCACCGCGATCAGCAGCGGAGGGGTGCCGCCAGCGAGCGAAAGGAAGATGAACCAGAGCAGACCAGGAACCGAAAGCGAGAACTGGTCGAGGTAGACGAGCGCGACCGCGAGAATGGGGAGCAGACTGAACAGAATCCAGAAGGTCGCCCATCGGCGTCGCAGCGGCAGCTCACGGGCGCCGACCAGCAGCCAGATGTTGGCGGGCAGGATCAGCAGCACGGCTGCATACGGATTGAAGGCCCAGACCACCGCCGAGGCGAGACAGGCAATCAGCGGCGGGGCCAGAGCAGCCCCTGGTGCAGGGCTCGAATCGCTGACTGTCAGTGCCCGGTTGATCACCGGCCGCAGTACGAGGAAGGCGAGCGCGAAGATCACGAGCGCGCTGACGATCGCGCCGATGCCTGCGGTCGTGAATGGCAGAGAGCCAGGGGCGGCTGGCGGGGCCGTGGCGTTGAGCGCGCCGAAGAGACCCAGTGCACGGATGAAGATCGCCGCGAGCGCGAACGGCAGTGCGGCTGCCAGCACCCAGACGATCCAGCGGGCGACCGGCGAGCGTTCGCGCCGCAGTCGCGCGAAACCATCGGCGGCAGTCAACAGCGCAGGTAACAGCAGCGCCGCAACGAGTAGTCGGATTGCCCACGGTGGCAGCAGCTTGCGTGTTACGACGAGGTCGAGGCTCGGGCTGGCGCCGGAGATCTTCGGGTTCTGGTCGAGCGCCGTTATCGACCTAAGCGCAGCGCGGCCGAAGCCCTGTAGCTGCGTTGAATCGACAGGGGCGTCCCCGGCCGGGGGGAGTTCGCCGCTGGCTGAGAGAAGAACGGTCGCGATTCCATCAGCTATCGGCGGGCCCTGCTGGCCGATCGTGACCGGCCACGCGAACCGCGCAAGCTCGCTGCGCGCCAGCGGTGAGGCGGCCTTCAGTCCCGTCTCAGCGCGCAGGGCAGTTGCCACGGTCCGTGACAGAACCAGTGGCGCGGCGCCCGCCGAGCTCGCCCATCCGGTCACAAGCTGATCGGTCGTCACCGGTCCGGCGAGATCGCCGAGGACGATGATCGCGTCGACCGGCTGCTGAAGCTGCTGCGCGAGTTGCCGGATCCCGGCCTGCCCCCCTGTCGACCCGCTGACCGAGGCGAAGGTCACGCTTCGGAGCGGCCGCGCGAGCGCGATCACGCGGGCAATCTCGATCAGCGCGGCAGTGCCCGAGAGAGCAGCAGAGGAACGCGGTGCCAGCGCGTCACGGGCGGCAACTAGAACCACCTGTGCACCGGGCGCCGAGCCTGGCAGCGTCGCTTCGACCGTGACGAGATCACGTTCACCATCAACGGTCTTGGCATCCTTGACTGCGCGCGTACGGATCGCGACCTTCGGCAACACGGCGCGCAGCTCCTGCGCGACGCGCAGCGCCAACTTCTGATCGCCGGGGCTTCCGGGCCGCCGCGACGGGTACTCGTTGCTCAGCGCCGTCAGCATCCGCGCAGCTCTGGCACCGTCGAACGCCGCTGGGACCAGATCCGAGCGCAGCGGAGCAGGCCTGTTCTCAAGCGAGAAGGCGACGATGATTAGGACGAACAGCACTGGGACGAATGCGGCTCGGTAGATGCGCGGGTCAAGCATTGCTGAAGAGGAAGGTTAAAGCGCCTAGGCTGGCACTCGCTGATGACAGAGCACACCGCGCGCATTCTGCTCGTCGATGACGAGCAGTCAATCCAGGAGCTCCTCTCCTTTCCACTCCGCCAGGACGGCTACGAAGTCGTCCAGGCCAGCGACGGTCGTGAAGGGCTGGAGCGCTTCCGCGAGTCGACTTTCGACCTCGTAGTACTCGACGTGATGATGCCGCGCATGGACGGCTTCGAACTCTGCCAGCGGCTGCGAGCGCGCAGCACCGTGCCGATCATCATGCTGACCGCCAAATCGGAGGAGATCGACAAGATCGTCGGACTTGAGATTGGCGCCGACGACTACATCACGAAGCCTTTCTCGGTGCGCGAGTTCCGTAGCCGTGTGAAGGCGTTGCTGCGCCGTTCGTCACTTGCAAGTGAGCCGGGCGAAGACGATGAGAACGAATTGATCACGAACGACCAGCTTCAGATCGATCCGCCCAAGCGGCGCGTCGTGCTCGCCGGCGCCCAGGTCGAGCTGACCTTTGTCGAGTTCGAGATTCTGCTCGCGCTGGCGGGCAGCCCGGGGCGCGTCTGGAGTCGAGACCAGCTGCTCAGTCAGGTTTGGGGAAACAGCGACTACCGTGATCCAAGAACTGTTGACGTCCACATCCGCCACCTGCGCGAGAAGCTTGAAAGCGACACGCGCGAGCCGAACTACATCCTCACCGTACGCGGCGTTGGCTACCGCTTCCGCGAGCTTGACGGGTCCTGATGCGCCAGCCAAAGTCGATCGCCAACCGGCTCGCTCTGCTCTTCTTCGCAATCACGCTCGGGGCGATGGTGATCGTCTACGCCGGTGTCGTTCCGCGGCTCGAATCGAACTTGACCAGTGAGCGCACAGCACAGTTGTCGGCGCACGCACAACGTTTCAAGGGCGGAATCGAGAGCAAGCTCGCCGCCGGCGCCCCGGTAGACCAGATCGACCTCGCCGTGCGCGCGGCAGCCGATCAGGCAAACGCCCGTGTGACGCTGATCGGTGTCGGCAACAACGGCAAGGGAACGGCGCCATTCGTCAAATCGGATTCCGATCTGCGGACCTCAATCGGCAATCTCGTCTTTCCTGCCGGACTACAGGCGATCGGTTCCGGAAGCGCGGAGACGGCAGTTGAGTCGATCTCCGGCGGACGCGTCGCCGAGGCGGCGTTGCCGCTGTTCTCGAAGGACCCCGAAAGCGGTCGGCGCGTACTCGGTGATGTCCTCGTCTTCTCTGCACCGCTGGGCGATGTGGAACGAAATGTGACGCTCGTTCGCAACCGCATTCTGCTCGCCGCAGTGATCGCTCTCGTCGTCGCGCTCGTCGCCGGCTACCTCGTTGCGCTCTCGTTTGGGCGTCGTGTGTCGCGGCTTGAAACGACCGCTCGCCAGGTCGCTGACGGCGACCGCACCGCTCACTTCACAGTTGACAACGACGACGAGCTCGGCCGCTTGGCGGCCGCACTCGAGGCGATGCAGACGCAGCTCTCGGAGCTTGACAGCGCGCGCCGGCGATTCATCGCGACGGCATCGCACGAGCTTCGAACGCCGATCTTCTCGCTCAGCGGGTTCGTCGAACTGCTCGAGGACGAACAGCTTGATGAAGCGACCCGACTGCGCTTCCTTGGCCAACTGCGCGATGGCGTAGCGCGGCTCGAGAAACTGACGACAGACCTACTCGACCTGTCGCGGATTGACGCCGGCGCAGTCGAACTGCAGCGCGAACTAACCGACATCGGCAAACTCGCAACCGAGGTTGCCAACGAGTTTGTGCCAGCCCTAACGGAGCATGATTCGCAGCTGGAAGTGCGGATCGCAGCGCAGCCCCTCCAAGCCAACTGCGATCCCGAGCGCCTGGCTCAAGTTGTGCGAATCCTCGTCGACAACGCCGTCGCCCACACGCCGAAGGGAACCGACGTGATAGTCGCGACCAGCCATCCCGGAGAGCGCGCGCGGATCGCCGTAACCGACTTTGGCGAAGGAATCCCGCGCGGCGACATCGAGCGCGCCTTTGAACCTTTCTACACCTCCGACGGAACGCGCGGCGCCGGCCTGGGCCTCGCGATCGCGCACGAACTGGTCGAACGAATGGGCGGCACGCTCAGCGTCGAGAGCGCACCGGGGCGGACAACCTTTGCGATCGAGCTTCCTGCGTGATCATCCGGCCATCTGGTCGCGATTGAAGCACTCGGCGGGTAGGCTGACCAAGTGACCCAGACTCCATTTGTACTCGTCTCAAACCGCGGGCCTGTGACATTCAGCGATGACGGCGAGATCACTCGCGGCGGTGGCGGTCTGGTCACGGCGCTGACAGGCCTCGTCTCGCACCGCAAGGCAGTCTGGATCGCGAGCGCGATGTCTAACGGCGACATCGAGCGAGCTCGAGAGGCCGACGGCCATCCGTTCAGCGTCCAGTCTCCACTCGGCGGCGAGTACGAGGTCCGACTGGTGGCCAGCGAAGCCGAGGCATTCGACCGCTTCTACAACATCTTCGCCAACCCGATGCTGTGGTTCATCCAGCACTACCTCTGGGACATCTCGAACGCGCCGGACGTTCGGCAGTGGGAGATCGACGCCTTTGAGCTCGGCTACAAGGTCGTCAACAACGACCTCGCGGAGGCAGTGATCGAGGAGATCGAAGGCAAGCCGGACCCGGTCGTGATGGTCCATGACTACCACCTCTACACGCTTCCGGGGATTGTCCGCGCCGCGCGCCCGGACGTGTTCCTCCACCACTTCATTCACATCCCATGGCCACAGTCGGACGCATGGCGTGTGCTGCCAACCGAGATCCGCGATGAGCTCTACGCGGGCCTGCTGGCCAACGACATCATCGGTTTCCACACTCAGGCATATCGCCGCAACTTCATCCAGTGCTGCCGCGACCTGCTCGACCTTGAGGTCGATTTTGAGCGAGGCATCGTTCACTACGGCGGGCGCGAGATATGGATCCGCGCATACCCGCTGCCGATCGACGCTGCCGCGACGGAAAAGGTCGGCAACTCGCCGCGAACGCTGGAGCTGGAGGCCGAGCTGGAGCGCCGCCGCCGCGAGCACCTGATCCTGCGAGTTGACCGCGCCGACCTTTCGAAGAATGTTCTGCGCGGCTTCACAGCCTTCGACCTCTTCCTCGACCAGCACCCTGAGTTCCGCGAGCACGTTTCGTTCATAGCTCAGCTGATGCCGTCGCGGACCGACGTTCCCGAGTACGCCGAGTACCTCGAGAAGATCGAGGCGCTCGTCGCAGTCGTCAACCTGCGCCACGGTACGCCCGACTGGATGCCGATCCAGCTCAAGCTGCGCGACGATCTCGAAGAGGCGATGGCCAGCTACCGCCAATACGACGTGCTGCTGGTCAATGCAATGTTCGACGGAATGAACCTCGTCGCCAAGGAGGGTCCGCTCGTCAATCAGCGCAACGGTGTTTCGATCCTCTCTGAGAACACTGGCGCGCACGAGGAGCTGGGCGAATTTGCGCTCAGCGTCAACCCGTTCAACATTCAGGAGCTTGCAGACGCGATCTACAGCGCCTTGACGATGGAACCGCAGCGGCGCAAGGAACGGATCGACGGTCTCAAAGCGATCGTCACTGAGCGTGACCCTGGCGACTGGGTCGACGACCAGCTTGCCGACATCCGCTCCAAAGCCGATGCAAACGAGGCAGCAGCAGACTGAGCGCTGGCGGGCTACGGCCAGCCGAATTCATGCGCTGCAGCCGCCTCGTCGGAACGCGGTGCTGGCGACGGCAGCGATTGGGGCTCAGTCACCGAAGCTGTTGGTCGCTGGCGCGGCGGTGCCGTGACCCGCTTGACCGGGGCAGGATGAAGCTTCTCTCGTCGCGCCTTGGCGTCTTTCCGCGGTGGCGGCGGCCGATGTGGCGGCCGGTCGTGCGTCGAGCCGGCAGCGGGCCGCAGGGGCGGTGCCTCGCTCACTGAGGCTTCAACTAGCGGGTGCGGCGCAGGATCCGGAATCGCAGGCGCTCGCTGTCGCAGACTCGGCAGAACAAAGACGAGCGCGATCAGGGCCGCTGCGGCGGCGAGCTGAAGCGGCGTTCGATACGTCGACGGTAGGCGGCGGGCGATAACTCCCATAGCTACGGGCCTGAAACCTTCGCCCCCTGCTATCGTCGCGAGCCGAATGGTGGCCCCTGCTCCAACCTACGATCTGATGCTGATGCTCGACCCCAAGGCCGAGCAGGCGACGCGTACGAAAATTCGCAGCGACGTCAAGGCAATGATCGAGCAGGGCGGCTCAATCATCGGTGATCACGATTACGGCAATCGCCGGATGGCCTTTGAGATCAACCATGAGGCCAACGCCGAGTACGACCTGGTCCAGTTCCACGGACCGAACAGTGTCCTCGAGCAGCTTCAGCGCACGCTCCGTATCACCGACGGAGTAACCCGCTTCCGGATCATCAAGCTGCGCGCAGGCGTCGGCGATCCCCCCGATCTACGGCAAGAGGCGCCGCCAGTGGCTGAAGTAGTCGCTGAAGTAGAGGTCGCTGCTGAGGAAGTAGAAGCGGCCGTGATCGAAGAAGCCGTCGAAGAGGCAGTCATCGAAGCGGTCGTCGAAGAAGCAATCGCTGAGGAGATCGTTGACGAGGCGATCGCTGAAGTCGCAGTCGAAGAGGCAGCCGCGGACGCGGACGCCGGCGACGACACCCCTCCAGTCGCCTAAACAGCGCTGTCAGATTTACGAATCGCAACGCGACCGTAAAACAAGTGCGCAAATTGCGGCTTGATCGCTAACCGTCGCCGAGCCGCGCTTTAGACTCGCGGCACTAAACGAATGAAACTGATCCGGGCGCCTGAGCGTCCAGTGAAAGGAACACCTCATATGGCCGCTTCAAATATCAACCGCGTGATCATCACCGGAAACCTGACCTCCGATCCAGAACTGCGGGCACTGCCAAGCGGAAATTCGGTCTGCAAGCTTCGAGTTGCCTGCAACACGCGGCGCAAGGACGGCGCATCGGGCGAGTGGGTCGACAAGCCGAACTACTTCGACGTAACAGTCTGGGGCGCGCAGGGCGAAAACTGCGCCAAGTACCTCGCCAAGGGCCGCGGCGTTGCCGTTGACGGAAGGCTCGAGTGGCGCGAGTGGGAGACACCAGAGGGCAACAAGCGCCAGGCGGTCGACATCATCGCCGACAGCGTTCAGTTCCTCAGCGGCCCACGCGATGACGCAGCCGGTGGACAGGGTGGCTTCACGCCAGCCTCAGATGTGCCGACCGATACCAGCGACTTCGCTGCCGCTCCTGCCGGAGCTCCAGCAGCCGCAGCCGAAGACGACATTCCCTTCTAGCCCCGGCAGACTGAGCAAATAGCGCCAAGGCGCTACTCTTTGGCACGCAGCGGCGTTTTTTCACGCTGCTGCGGGGAATTGTGTTCCAGCGCGCGCCGATCGGCGCGCGTTTCCACGAAATACGAGAGTCAGAGACAGCTCAGTGGCTAAGAAGAAAGAAACCAACTCAGCACGCCGTAAGGACAAGAAGGGTGGCCCAATAAGCGGCCGCCGCAAGTCCTGCGCCTGCTGCAAGGACAAGATCGTCCACATCGACTACAAAGACGTGCCGATGCTCAAGCGTTTTACCTCCGAGCGCGGCAAGATTCGCTCGCGCGGAATGACCGGACTTTGCCGCCGCCACCAGACGCAGCTGGCAGAAGCCGTCAAACGCTCACGCGAACTGGCGCTGATTCCGTACGCCGGTGAGCCCGCCAACGAGGGCACTCGCCCACGCCGCGGCCGTGACCGCGACCGGGACCGCGACTAATGCCTGAGGCAATCCTGCTCAAAGACGTCGACAATCTCGGCCACAAGGGCTCGCTGGTTGTCGTTTCGAAGGGCTACCTGCGTAACTACCTGCTGCCGCGCAAGCTGGCGCAGGTCGCAACAGCGTCATCGATCGCTGCCGCCGAGATCGCCTATGAAGCCGCTGCCGCGGAGCGCGCCCAGGCCGCCGACGATTCACAGGCGCTTGCCGACCTGCTCAGCTCCACGACGCTGACGATCACGGCATCGGCTGGAGAAGACGGCCGCCTCTTCGGCTCTGTCACTCCGCAAGATATCGCCGACGCAGTCCTTGAAGCGCGCGCAGTCGAGATCGACAAGCGCAAGATCCGCCTAGAGGCACCGATCAAAGAGACCGGCTCGCACAGCATTGAGATCGATCTCGCGATCGGGATCAGGGCAACGGTCACAGTGATCGTCGCCGCGCAGTAATAGCGGGGCACCTAGTCCGCTACACGGTTGAAACAACTTGCCGCCATTTGCGGCAATAGCTTGTGCACGACACCCGATCACGTTGGTAGCTTCGATCGGTAATGGCAATGACCGCTCAGCCGCCCGGATCGCCGACCGATCCGCAGGCCACGCTACCTCCCCACTCGATCGAATCCGAGCAGGCGATCCTTGGCGCGATCATCCTCTCCGAGAAGGCTCACTACGCCTACGTCGTCGAAGAGGAGATAACTGCGGCTGACTTCTACCGAGCCCGCCACCGCGTGATCTTCGAGGCGCTGCTGGGGCTCTTCGATCGCGGCAGCGAGATTGACGTTCTCAGCGTTACCGAAGAGCTCAAGTCGGTCGGCAAGCTAGAGGAGGCCGGTGGCGAGGAGGCGATCCAGTCGCTCGTGACGGCCGTGCCGGCCGTTGGCAACCTGCGCCGTTACGCCGAGATCGTCCGGGAGACCGCCCACCTGCGGCGGCTGCTCGACACCTCGTATCGGATCCAATCGAGCGTCTACACGCGCGATGGCGACCCTCAGCAGATCGTCGACGAGGCCGAACGGTCGATTCTTGAGATTCGGATGGGTGATGGCGGCCAGGACTTCCGCGCCGTCGGCGACGTTCTCCACCAGGAGCTGCAGCGCTGGGACGACCTTGCGAAGCGCGGCGAGTCGATCACCGGCATCCCTTCCGGCTTCGCCGACCTCGACCAGATCACCGGCGGATTCCAACCCGGGAACCTGATCATCATCGCCGCGCGACCATCGATGGGTAAGTCGGCGCTGGTGACGAACATCGCTGAGAACGTCGCACTCGACAAGAAGAACCCACGCCCGGTCGCACTCTTCTCGCTCGAGATGTCGGAGGGCGAGCTGGCACAGCGCTTCATCGCCTCACAGGCGACGATCAAGGGCGACGATCTGCGCAAGGGCCGCGTCCGCGACGAGAAGTGGCAGCGCGTGCTGAAGGTCGCCGGCGAGTACGAGCGCTCAAAGCTCTACGTCGATGATTCCTCCGACATCGGCCTGCTCGACATCCGTGCCAAGGCGCGGCGCCTCCACCAGAGTCTGCGCGACGAGGGCGGCCTTGGGCTGATCATCATCGACTACCTGCAGCTGATGCGAGCCGACGGCCGCTACGACAACCGCGTCCAGCAGGTCGGCGAGATGAGCCGTGGACTGAAGATTCTTGCCCGCGAACTCAAAGTCCCCGTCGTTGCGCTCTCACAGCTATCGCGTGGAGTCGAGTCGCGACCAGACAAACGGCCGATGCTCTCGGACCTGCGTGAATCAGGCCAGATCGAGCAGGACGCCGACCTCGTGATGTTCATCTACCGCGACGAGTACTACAACCACGAAGCGTCGGAAGACCCTGGCGTCAGCGAAATCATCATCGGCAAGCACCGCAACGGCGCCCTCGGCAACGTTCGCTTGACCTTCCAGCACGAGTACCCACGATTCCGCAACATTGCGGTGGACGCGGCGTGAGCGGCTACGCCTGCAAGGACTGCGAGGATTCCGGTTGGCTCGATGCGCCGGACGGAAACGCTGTCGTCGCGTGCCACTGCCGCGAACAGCTTCTTGCCACACGGCGCTCTCGCTCGCTCTCAGCAGTGATTCCGCGCCGCTATCGCGGAGCATCGTTCGACCGGCCGCCGGTCAGCTCAATGCCCTCGGCGCAGGTCGACCTTGTACGGACCTACGTCCGCCACCTCGACGAGCGCCTCGCTGAAGGCCGTGGCCTCTGGTTCTTCGGTGGCGTCGGCACAGGCAAGACGACGCTCGCGATGCTCGTCTCGCAGACCGCAATCGACGCACGCCGTGGGGTGGCGATCTACTCGCTGCCGCGGCTGCTGGCAGAGATCCGCAGCACCTTCGAAGACGATGCCGAAGGCGGCTACGTCGACCTGCTTGACCGCCTGGCCGAGATCGACCTGCTGCAGATCGACGACCTTGGAGCAGAGAAGACCAGCGCTTGGGTGCTGGAGCAGCTCTACTCGATCGTCAACGCTCGCTACGAGGCGCAGCGCTCGATCATCGTCACAACCAATCTCGAGCGCGACGAGCTTGCCTTGCAGATCGGCGAGCGGACTGTTTCGAGGCTTGAAGAGATGTGCGAACTCTGCCCGCTGTTCGGCGAAGACCAGCGCCGATTCGAGGCCGTTGACATGCGCGATAAGGACCAGCCACCGACGCCAGACCTACGTCTGGCCTAGCGCCTCGTAGACTCCTTCGCTGATGCCAGGGATCGTTGTAGTCGGCGCCCAGTGGGGCGATGAAGGAAAAGGGAAGATCGTCGATCTTCTGGCGGAGCGTGCGCAGATCGTTGCCCGCTTCCAGGGCGGCAACAATGCCGGCCACACAATTGTCCACGGCGACGACGTCTGGAAGTTCCACCTGATCCCATCGGGGATCCTCTACCCCGACACACTCTGCGTGATCGGCAACGGCGTTGTCGTCGACCCGGGTGTACTGACCGGGGAGCTCGACGGGCTGCGCGAACGTGGCGTTGACGTAAGCAACTTCCGCCTCAGCGCCAACGCACACCTGATCATGCCCTACCACCTGATGCTTGATAAGGCCGGCGAGGCGCGGCTCGGCAAGCTTGAGATCGGAACTACGCGGCGCGGCATCGGCCCGTGTTACGCCGACAAGGCACTGCGGCTCGGTATTCGCGTTCAGGACATGCTTGACGAGAAGATCCTCAAGCAGAAGATCATGGCTGCGCTGGAGCCAAAGCGGCTGCAGCTGAGGGAGTTCGAGCGCGACCCGGCGCTCGACCTGCAGACGATCACCGAGCAGTACCTGCTTTACGGCAAGCGGCTCGAGCAGTTCATCGCCGACACGACGACGCTGATCCACGAGGCGCTCGAGGCCGATCGGCTCGTGATCTTCGAAGGAGCGCAGGGCGCACTGCTCGATATCGACCACGGCACCTACCCGTTCGTCACCTCCTCAAACCCGATCGCCGGCGCGGCCTGCACCGGCGCCGGAGTTGGACCGAAGGACATCGACGAGGTTTGGGGAATCGCCAAGGCCTACGCCACGCGCGTTGGATCGGGGCCTTTCCCAACCGAACTCGATGACGAGGTTGGCGAACGGATCCGAACCGCCGGGGGCGAGTTTGGAACCACGACCGGCCGACCGCGCCGGACCGGCTGGATCGATCTCGTTGCGCTGCGCTACGCGGCAAGGATCAACGGACTTACGGCGCTGGCGATCACCAAGCTCGATGTACTCAGCGGTTTCGAGACGCTGCCACTCTGCACCGCTTACGTCGGCGACGACGAGAGCGACGGGGCCGAGTTCACGAGCTTCCCCTACCACCAGTCCGTTCTCCACCACGTCGGCGCAAAGTACGACGAGATGCCGGGCTGGAGCGAGGACATAAGCAAGGTTCGCAGCGAAGCCGAGCTGCCGCAGGCAGTTACCAACTACCTCAACTTCATCGAAGAGTTCGTCGGCGTGCCGGTAATCATGGTCGGCGTTGGCCCCGGCCACGACCAGATCATCTGGCGCGGCGACTACGGCCCGCCTGCCGCCTAGCGTTCGCGGGCCGGAACGCCAACGACGAGCGCACCGTCGGCAACGTCGGAGCTGACGAGCGCGCCGGCAGCCACAAGTGCCGTCTCGCCGATCCGCACGCCCGGCAGCAGAATCGCGCCTGCGCCAATCCGGCAGCCGCGACAGAGCGTCGGGCCATCGAGCTGACCGTCAAGAGGGCCCGTAAGACGATCGTTCGTCGTGATCGCACCTGGGCCGATGAAGACATCATCTTCAACCACGGTGCCTGCCGTGATGTAGACCGAGCTCTGGATCGAAACGCGGTCGCCGATTACTACGTCCGGGTCAACGCCGCTGGCGCGGCCGATCACACTCTGCTCGCCGATAACGGCTCGCTCGCGGATATAGGCCTGATCACCGATTATCGTGCCCGCGCCAATCGTTGAGCCGGCGAAGATGATCGCGCCTGAGCAGATCCGCGCACCGGCGGCAATCGTCAGCGCGCTAGGGGCCTCGCCCTGGGTTGCCGAGCTGGCGCTCAAGAGCGGCAGCTTTCCGAGCACGACGTTGTCCTGAATCACTACGCCGGAACCGATCACAACGTCGTCGTGGACGACAACGTTGGCGCCAAATACGACGTCATCGGCGACAGAGGCCGAGTTTGCGACGAGTGGCAGGCTTGCAGAGCGATCGTCCATGGCAGATACCCTATTGCCGTCGTGGGTGACGCCAACAACAAACCGACCATGCACGGCGCCGTTCTGGGGCTGGGAATGATCGGTCGACATCACGCCAGGCTGCTGCAGAGCACGCCGCAGGTGACCTTTGCCGGAGCCGTCGATCCGGCTGGAGACGTTCATGGCGCCGTAGCCAACCCGGAGTTGGTCTTCTCGTCGGTTGCGGAGCTGATTGCCGCAGGGCCTCTCGACTTCGCGATCGTCGCCGTCCCAACCGAAGAACACGTTGCCGCGGTACGCGAGGTCACAGCCGCCGGCGCGTCAATACTCGTCGAAAAGCCGATCGCCGCCAGCGCCGCCGATGGACGCGAGCTGATCGAGATCGTCGAGGCTGCCGGCGTGCACGGTGCAGTCGGTCACGTCGAGCGCTGCAACCCGGCACTGATCGAGCTGCGCCAGCGCGTCAATGACGGGCAGCTCGGCGAGCTGTTCCTAATTGCCACCGAGCGTGTCGGGCCGTTCCCCGATCGCATTCGCGACGTCGGTGTCGTGAAGGATCTCGCAACGCACGACCTCGATCTTGTTCGCTGGCTCGGCGGCTCACCAATCGCTTCTCTCGCCGGGCAGACACAGAACCGGATGGGCCGACCGCACGAGGACTTGGTGCTGATCAGCGGCGCACTGACGAGCGGCGTCAGCTTCAACTCGATCGTCGATTGGCTCTCGCCGACGAAGGTGCGGAGAACGCGGGTCCTTGGTGAGCGGGGCATGCTCGTTGCCGACACGCTTACCGCCGATCTGACCTTCTACGAGAATGGTGCCGTCGGCAGCGAGTGGGGCGCGACGCAGTCACTGCGCGGCGTCAGCGAAGGCGACGTTACGCGCTACGCGCTTGCGCGCCGCGAGCCGCTGCGCGTGCAGCTCGACCGCTTCCTTGACCTGCTCGGAGGCGACAGCGACTCGCAGGTTGTGACGCTAACCGAAGGACTCGAAACCCTGGTCAGCGCCGAGGCCGTACTGGAGAGCGCGGCCAGCGGGATGACGGTCACCCCCAACGCCGCAGGCGCCTGATGCAGGCAGTCGTAGTCGCGCTCGGCAAGATCGGGTTGCCGCTGGCAGTTCAGATCGCACGCAACGGCCACAGCGTCGTCGGCTGCGACATTAATCCTGAGTTCGTCGAGCTGGTCAACCAAGCGCAGCCGCCATTCCCAGGCGAAGAGGGCCTCGCCGAGGCGCTGGCCGAAGTGATCGCCAGCGGTGCGCTGCGCGCCCAGCTCGATACAACCGCCGCCGTCGCTGAAGGCCCTGATCTCGTCGTCACCGTGCCACCGCTGGCCGTTGACGGAGAGGCGAAGCCTGATTGGACTGCGCTCGACGCCGCGATTGGCGCGATCGGCGCCGGACTGAAGGCCGGCACGACGGTCGCGATCGAGACGACGCTCCCGGTCGGCACTACTCGCAACAGGATTGCGCCCGCGCTGTCAGCCGCCAGCGGGCTGACCGCCGAGCAGGACTTCTTCACCGTCTTCAGCCCCGAACGAGTTTTCAGCGGCCGTATCTTCGCCGATCTCGCTGCATATCCGAAGTTGCTTGGCGGCCTCAGCGCGGCCGGTGAGGCGCGCGGCGTAGAGCTGTACAGATCGTTCCTCGAAGCCGAAGTGCGGCCGATGGGTTCGGCCGAGGCGGCCGAGATGGTCAAGCTCGCCGAAACGACCTACCGTGACATCAACATCGCCTTCGCCAATGAGCTGGCACGCTTCGCAGACCGCGAAGGGATTGACGTCGAGCGCGTGATTGAGGCGGCCAACAGTCAACCCTTCAGCCACATTCACAGCCCTGGAATCGCGGTCGGTGGCCACTGCATCCCGGTCTATCCCCGCTTCTACCTCGAAGGTGACCCCGATGCGACGCTTCCAGGCGCCGCACGGGCCGTAAACGACGAGATGCCTAGATACGCCGCCCAGAGGCTTGAGAAGGCGCTTGGTGGGCTTCAGGGCGCCCGAGTACTGGTGCTGGGCGCCGCTTACCGCGGCGGAGTCAAGGAAACGGCGTTCAGTGGCGTCTTCGGCGTAACTGCCGCGCTCGAAGCGCTCGGCGCGACCGCGCTCGTCAGCGACCCTCTTTACAGCGACGACGAGCTGGCTTCGCTCGGCCTGACGGCTTGGGACGGCGGGCCGATCGACGCCGCGATCGTCCAAGCCGACCACGCCGAGTACGCGCAGCTCGGCGCCGCCGACCTGCCTGGTGCCCGGGTGGTTCTCGACGGCCGCGCCATCGTCGACGCAGCGAGCCTTGCCTCAGCAGGGATCGCGGTCGAACGAATCGGCCGCCCGGCTACTAGCCCGCCAGCGAGCTGATCGCCGCAACGACAGCGCCGGCAGCGTGGCCATCGCCGTAACAATCGGGGCGTTCTCCCGACGGTTCAACTTGCAGCGCCGCGATCGCAGCATCGGCGTCAAGATCAACGAGCGAATTCCAACCGGAGTGGACGGTCTCAGTCCACTCCGTCGTGTC
>CAESAO010000004.1_pt1 | contig 21638 bp, 23 predicted proteins | sample 7263591 | NCBI WGS metagenome assembly CAESAO01 (sample SAMEA6814056, study PRJEB35770) | uncultured Conexibacteraceae bacterium | biome: Freshwater; feature: Freshwater reservoir; material: water | place: Czech Republic | collected 2017-05-23 | depth 30m m | reverse complement strand
TGCGAGCACCATTCTGCCGACAATAGCGCACCGCTCCGCCGCAACGGGCTGTCGCTAGGCTGGCACTGTGAACCGCTTTGGCGCACTGATCTACGACCGCTTCCTGATGGGCGCCAGTCAGCAGGCCGGACTGGCCGACAAACGCCGCGAGGCGTTGGCCGAGGCGAGCGGCGAAGTACTCGAAATTGGTGCCGGGACGGGCCTGAATCTTGCCGCCTATCCGCGTCAGGGAATAACGCGGCTCGTCTGCACCGAGCCCGACCGGGCGATGAGCCGTCAGCTAGAGGCGCGCAGCAGCGATGCCCCCGTCGCTGTCGAGGTCGTCGCGGCCAGTGCCGAGAAGCTGCCGTTTGCAGATGACAGCTTCGATTGCGTCACCGGCACGCTGGTGCTCTGCGAGGCAAGTAGCCCAAAGGCAGCGCTGGCCGAGATCGCTCGCGTGTTGCGGCCAGGTGGCAGGTATCTCTTCCTTGAGCACGTGCGCAGCAGCGACGCTGACCACGCCAGAATGCAGGACCGATGGGCGCCGCTCTGGCGGCTGATGGCAGGCGGCTGCAACTGCAATCGCGACACGCTCGCGACGATCAGCGGATCGCCGCTGACGGTCGACCGGGCCGAGGTTGGCCGCTTCCCGAAGGCGCCGAAGATCGTCAAGCCGCTGCTGATCGGCAGCGCCTCGATGCCGCGGCCCTGATCACGCTCGGATCACCACCTGCTTCTCCTACCGCATTGGTAGGATTAAGCCATGATCTTCACGACAAAGGCCGAATATGGCGTGCGGTTGCTGGTTGAGCTCGGGCGCCAGTCGAACGAGTCGCCGGTCTCGCTGAAGGCGATCGCTGAGAGCGAGGGTCTGCCACTCGCCTATCTCGAGCGCATTGTCGCGCTGCTGAAGCGCGCCGAGCTCGTTGAGAGCACGCGCGGCGCCCACGGCGGCTACCGCCTCTCGCGTGACCCGGAGAGCGTCACGATGGACGAGGTAGTGCTGGCGCTGGAAGGTTCGGTCGCGCCGATGTCCTGCTTCGTCGATGAGACCGATGACGGCCGCGTGCTCTGCTCGCATGTCGACGACGGCGAAGCCTGCGCAACCAAGTTCCTCTGGCTGCGAGTCCAGGGCGGCGTGACGGAAGCGCTGCGCCGCACGACGCTGGCCGAACTGGTGGCCTTTTCGGCCAAACAGGACGTAGCCCAAACACCCGTACCGCTCGGCAGCGCTCTACCGCTGCACAGCGCCGCTTAATTCAAACCACTACGCACGACCGGAGACCATGCCCGAACTAGAGATCAGCAATCTGCACGTAAGCGCCGGCGAGAAGGAGATTCTCAAGGGAGTCGACCTGACCGTCGAAGCCGGAGAAGTACACGCCCTTATGGGACCGAACGGATCCGGCAAGAGCACGCTCGCCAACGTGATCATGGGCAACCCGGCGCTCGACGTCACTCAAGGCAAGATCACCTTCCGTGGCGAAGACATCACTGAGGCTTCGCCCGACGAGCGCTCAAGGCTCGGCCTGTTTATGGCCTTCCAGTACCCGGTCGCGATTCCCGGCGTCACCGTCACCAAGTACCTGCGGATGGTTATCAACGCTCATCGTCAGGCGCGCGGCGAAGATGAGATCTCGCTGAAAGAGTTCCGCCAGGTCGTCGAGGAGGCGATGGAGATGACCGAAGTCAAGCGCGAGTTCTCCAAGCGCTACCTCAACGACGGCTTCTCAGGCGGCGAGAAGAAGCGGCTCGAGATCCTCCAGATGGCGCTGCAGAAGCCGAACGTGGCAATCCTCGACGAGACCGATTCCGGGCTCGACATCGACGCCCTCAACATCGTCGCCGAGGGTGTCAACACGGTCAGCGCGGAGAGCGGGATGGGTGTGCTGATCATCACTCACTACCAGCGGATTCTTCACCTCGTGAAGCCGGGCCGAGTCTCGATCATCTCCGACGGCAAGATCGTTAAAGAGGGTGGCCCTGAACTCGTCGACCAGCTCGAGAGCGAAGGCTACGGCTGGATCACCGGAGACAGCGAACTCGCGGAGCCTGCGTCGGCCTAATGGCGACGGCGTCACAAACCGCGCTGGCGCTCGACTTTCCAATCCTGGAGCAGGAGGGGCTGGTCTACCTCGACAGCGCTGCGACCTCTCAGAAGCCGCGTGTCGTTCTGGATGCGCTTGAGGACTTCCTCGCTCACCACAATGCCAACGTGCACCGCGGCGTCTACCCGCTTGCGATCGATGCCGACACCCGTTTCAACATTGGCCGCGCTCAGATCGCAGCCTTCGTCGGCGCTCAGCCGGCCGAGACGATCATCACGAAGAACGCAACAGAGGCGATCAACCTCGTGCGCTACTCGTGGGGGCCTGTGAACGTCGGCGCTGGCGACGCGATCGTCCTGACCGAAGCAGAGCACCACTCGAACATCGTTCCCTGGCAGCAGCTCTGCAGCCAAGTTGGCGCCGAGCTGCGCTGGCTTGAGGTTGATGAGGAGGGGATGATCAGCCTCGATCAGCTCGACGGATTCCTCGCCGATGGCCGCGTCAAGATGGTCGCCGTCACGCACTGCTCAAACGTGCTCGGCACGATCAACCCGGTCGAAGAGATCGTCGCCCGAGCCCGCGCCGCTGGTGCCGCAAGTCTGATCGACGGCAGCCAAGCGGTTCCTCACATGGCCGTCAACGTCGACGCGATCGGCGCCGACTTCTACGTCTGGACCGGCCACAAGGCCTACGGCCCAACTGGGATCGGACTGCTCCACGGCCGCCGCGAGCTACTCGAGGCCATGCCCCCGTTCCTGACCGGGGGCGACATGATCAAGACCGTCTCGTTCGACGAGACGACCTTCAACGAGCTTCCATTCAAGTTTGAGGCCGGCACGCCGCCGATCGCTGAGGTTGTCGCGCTCGGCGCCGCCGTTGACTTCATCTCAGGGCTCGGCATCGAAAGCGTCCGCGCCCACGAGGAGGCGATCACGGCCTACGCCCTCGCCTCGCTGCAGACGATTTCCGGCCTCACTATTCAAGGCCCGCCGCTGGCCGAGCAGCGCGGCGGTCTCGTCAGCTTCACGCTCGACTGCGCCCATCCGCACGACGTCGCCGAGATCCTCGGCCGCGACCAGGTCTGTGTTCGCGCCGGCCACCACTGCACGCAGCCGCTGATGAAGAAGCTTGGCGTTGGCGCAACGACTCGCGCTTCGTTCGCCGTCCACACTTCGACCGACGACATCGACGCGCTCGTCGACAGCCTCGGCCGCGTAATCGAAATCTTCGGAGACTGATCATGGACGACGCCCTCTACCGCGAAGAGATCCTTGAGCACTACAAGCGCCCGCACAACTTCGGGCCGATGGAAGCCCCTGACCGCGAGTCGTTCGACACCAATCCGCTCTGCGGCGACGAGCTGCGCGTGATGCTGAAGGTGGACGACAACGACGTTGTCGAAGAGGTCCGCTTCGAAGGCCACGGCTGCGCAATCAGTCAAGCCTCGGCCTCGATGATCTCCGACGAGGTCAAAGGGATGAAGCTCGATGACCTCGCGCGACTCGACCGCAGCGCGATTCTCGACCTGCTCGGGATTGACATCTCGGCGACGCGGATGAAATGCGCGCTGCTCTCGCTGAAGGTTCTCAAGAGCGCCGCGATCGGCACGCTCGCCGACTGGGAGCCGGAGACGACTGACGCCGCCCGTCCGGCCGGAGGCGCCCAACTGTGAGCTCGCTGCTCGACATCTGTTCGGTCGACGAGCTCCAGCCCGGCAGCTGCCGGATCGTCGAGTGGGACGGCGACCAGATTGGCGTCTTCAACTGCGACGGTGAGATCCTCGCGATGGAAGACCGCTGCTCGCACGACGGCGCTCCGCTCGCCGAAGGCATTCTCGACCCTGAGAGCTGCACGATCGAATGCCCTCGCCACGGCGCGATCTTTGACCTTCGCACCGGTATCCCAACAACGCTTCCCGCATATATCCCTGTAGAGACATTTCCCGTCGTGATTGAAGACGGACTAATCAAGATCGAGGTTGACTGAACATGGCTACTCCAGACCAGACACGCGTCCCGCTGACCAGCGAAGAGGAGGGCCTCAAGGACCTCAACTCCGACTACACCGAGCGCTACGGCTTCCATGACGCTGAGAACTACCTCTTCAAGGCCCCGAAGGGGCTGACACGCGAACTGGTCGAGAAGATCTCGGAGTTCAAGAACGAACCGCAGTGGATGCGCGAGTTCCGCCTCAAGTCGCTCGACCACTTCCTCGCCCGCGAGATGCCCACATGGGGATCGCCGATGCTGGCCGAGGTCGACTTCGACAACATCCATTACTTCGTGCGTGCTTCGGAGAAGCCGGAACGTTCATGGGATGACGTCCCCGAGGACGTAAAGAAGACCTTCGATCGCCTTGGTATTCCCGAGGCCGAGCGCAACTTCCTCGCCGGCGTTGGCGCGCAGTACGAATCAGAGGTCGTCTACCACCAGGTCAACAAGGACCTTGAGGATCAAGGCGTGATCTTCCTCGACATGGATTCCGCTCTGCGCGACCACGAAGATCTCGTGCGCGAGTACTTCGCCACGATCATTCCCGCCAACGACAACAAGCTGGCTTCGCTCAACAGCGCAGTCTGGTCGGGTGGCTCGTTCGTTTACGTACCGCCTGGCGTTCAGGTTGAGATGCCGCTGCAGGCCTACTTCAGGATCAATACCGAGAACATGGGCCAGTTCGAGCGGACGATCATCATCGCCGACGAAGGCTCATACGTTCACTACGTCGAAGGCTGCACCGCGCCGACCTACTCGAGCGATTCGCTGCACTCGGCCGTCGTTGAGTTGATCGCCAAGCCAGGCGCTCGCATCCGTTACACGACGGTTCAGAACTGGTCGCAGAACGTCTTCAACTTGGTCACCAAGCGCGCAGTCGCCGAGAAGGACGCGACCGTCGAGTGGGTCGACTGCAACCTCGGTTCGAAGCTGACGATGAAGTACCCGAGCGTCTACCTGATGGGTGAGCGCGCGCACGGCGAAATCCTCTCGATCGCGTTCGCCGGCAAGGGCCAGCATCAGGACGCTGGCGGCAAGATCGTCCACGTCGCGCCAAATACAACGTCGAACATCTTTGCCAAGTCGATCTCCAAGGACGGCGGGCGCTCGAGCTACCGCGGTCTGCTCGAGGTTGCCAAGGGCGCCGGTGGCTCAAAGTCGAAGGTTGTCTGCGACGCGCTGCTGCTCGACGAGGAGAGCCGCTCCGACACCTACCCAACGATCCGCATCGGCGAGGACGATGTGGACGTCGGCCACGAAGCGACCGTTTCGAAGGTCGGCGACGAGCAGCTCTTCTACCTGATGAGCCACGGCATCTCCGAGGAGGAGGCCGGCAAGCTAATCGTCAACGGCTTCATCGAGCCGATCGTCAAGGAGCTGCCGATGGAGTACGCCGTTGAGATGAACCGCCTGATCGAGCTGCAGATGGAAGGTTCAATCGGATGACTCAGGCTGTCGTCGAACCACCATTCCTGGCCGACCGCCGCGCGGCTGCTGCTGCCGCGCTCGCGGCGCTTGAGTTGCCGAGCTTCCATGGCGTTCCCGGCTGGGAGTTCACGCCGATTGAAGGGCTTGAGCTCGATTCATTCGCGCCGGCTGCTGCCGGCGACGAGGAGAGCGCGTCCCCGTTGTTGGAGCTCGCAACCGAGGGCGCGATTCGCGCCAGCACTGAAGATCCCGGCCTCGGCGCGCCGGTCGTGATGCCGCTGGCGCTCGCTGCCGAGCGCTACCCGGAGATCGTTGAGAAGCACCTCGGCAGCGTTGTCTCCGATGCTGAGAGCCCGTTCATCGCGCGCAACGAAGCGCTCTGGAGCGATGGCCTCTTGGTCTACGTACCGAAGGGTGTCGAGGTCAGCGAGCCGATCATCGTCAACACCGTCCACGAAGTTGCAGGCAGTGCTCTGCACTGGCGGCTGCTGGTAGTGCTCGAAGAGGGCGCCAAGGCCGAGATCTGGCATCAGACGCTTTCAGCCGACACCGAGGCCGAAGGGCTTGTCAACGGCGTCGTTGAACTCGTCGTCGGCGCAGCCGCCAACCTGCGCTTCGTTGATGCTCAGGCACTCAGCGAAAGCAGCTGGGTCTTCGGTTCGCAGCGAGCTGTGATTGAGCGCGACGCGTCGCTCGATTGGATCACGCTCGGCTTTGGTTCAGCCAACGGCAAGATCTTCCTTGAGACGAAGCTCGCAGGACCGGGCGCAGACGCGCGCGTCACCGGCGCCTACGCGACGCGCGGCCGCCAGCACGTCGATTACGACACGCTGCAGGAGCACGCAGCCGCTGACACAACCTCCGACCTCGCCTTCCGCGGCATCCTCGGAGGCCGCTCGCACGCCGTCTGGCGCGGAATGATTCAGGTCGACGAAGGCGCGCAGCGGACCGACGCGTTTCAGGAGTCACGCAACCTGCTGGTCAGCCGCAAGGCGCACGCCGACGCGATTCCGGGGCTCGAAATCCTCGCCAACGACGTCCGCTGCACGCACGCCGCCGCGATCGCCCAGGTTGACCCTGAGCAGCTCTTCTACCTGCGCTCGCACGGCCTTGATGAGGCCGACGCGCACAGGCTTGTAGTCGAGGGCTTCCTCCACGCACTCGTCGAGCGCTTCGAGGAAGGCCCGGTTCGCGATGCGATCGCTGCCGCGATCGATGCTCGCCTGCAGCTGACCCTTGCCGCCTGACCCGCCGCTGCTCGTCTTCTACGACGAAGAGTGCGGCTACTGCCGCTGGTCTGTCGCGCAGCTGCTGCGCTTTGACCGCGATCGGCGACTCCGGCTGCATGCGATTCAGTCGCCGCTAGGGGATCGGTTGCTGGCCAGCGTTCCGGGCGATCTGCGGCTGGAAAGCGCGCATCTGATTGACAGCGACGGGAACCTGTCTTCCGGTGGCGACGCTGCCGCGCCGATCGCTGCCGCCCTGCCGCGTCTTGCGTTCGCGGCACCGCTGCTTCGCAGGCTCACGCTGCCGGTGAATGCGACCTACACCATGATCGCCGCCAACCGCGAGCGTGCCGGCCGGCTAGTCGGGAGCTCAAGCCGCGAGCGCGCTGATCGCGCGATCGCTGCCCATCAGGCTGCGTTTCGCAGCGAAGCTCAGTAACCGAGTTCGTCGAGCACTGAGCCGCTCTTCTTGGCGGCCTTTTTCTCGTCGCTCTTTGAGCGGCGTTCGCGGCGATCCTCATCGGTGACGAAGCGGATCGTTGCGCCGACCTGCCCATCCTGAGCGGCTTTGAGTTGGTCGCGGCTGACGCGCTCGGAGCTGTTCTTGCGCTCCTTCTTCTTCTCGTCGCGCTCGCGGTCGCGCTGCTTGGCGGCGCGGATGCGGCCAAGTCGCTGTGAGGCCTGCTCTTTGTCGAGCGTGACAATCCAAAGGTCTTCGGCCGGCGCCATCGCGACGATCGTCGCTGCCATCGCCTTGTCGATTCGCCCGGCCCCAAGCGAGCCGTTGGCGACGTTGCGGGCGCGCGTGCGGTGATCGTCGTCGGCGGCGATCAGAGCTGAGATGTCCTGCCGTTCCTTCGTTGCTAGGACCGCGAACGAGGCGCGGATAGCCTGCTGGGCGCCAAAGAGATCGATCGTCGCCTTCGATGCTGCGCGGAGCTCCTCGATCGGCAACTGGCCGCGAGTCTTCGGCGGCGGCGGTGGACGCTTGCCTCGCGGCTTACCTTTGCCCTTCGGCTTCTTCGGCTTGCCCTTAGGCTTCTCGGCCGGCGTGTCAGCGTCGGCGGCGGGGGCATCCGGCTCGGCGCTCGCTTCAGGCTCAGCGACAGCGTCGGGCGCGGCGACGTCTACTTCAGGCTCGGCTGCGGCGACAGCCTCCGGCTCGGCGCTCGCTTCAGGCTCGGCGGCGGCTGTTGCCGGCTCGGCTGCGGCGGCAGCCTCGGGCTCGGCGACGGCCTCTGCAGCGGCTGGCTCGTCGCTGGGCGCAGCGCCGAGATCACCCTCGACGGGCGGCTGCGGCTCGGTTGTTGGCTCTTCGCTTCCCATAACGACCTCTGAGGCTAGCGCGCGGGCAGCGCTGCGAGCGCTTCGCCCAGCTGATCGGCGCTCTGAAAACTGATGCCGAGGGTGTGTACGTGGCGGTAGCGAATGACCCCGTCTTCGTCGACAATCAGCGCAGCGCGGCGTGTACCCATCACCGGCGCGCTCAGCCCATAGAGCTTTGCGACCTTCTTATCGACGTCGGCGAGCAGCGGAATCGTCAGTGATTGGCTGGCGATGAACTGTTCGTGAGAGGAGACGCTCTGGTGTGAGATGCCGACGACCGTCGCTCCGAGCGCCTTGATCACGTCACTGTCGTCGCGGTAGGAGCAGAACTGCTTCGTGCAAACCGGCGTGTTGTCGCCGGGGTAGAAGAGCAGCACGACGCGCTCGCCGCGGTGTTCGGAGAGGCGGAAAGCTCCGTCTGTGCCGGGGAGCTCGAAGTCAGGGGCCGGGTCACCGACCTGCGCTTTGTTGGCCATCGGTGGGAGAGTATGCCAGTGGCCCACGAATGGATCGAGACCCACGCCGCCGAGATGGCCGCCGCAGCCGAGCGCGAGACCGAAGCGCTGGTCGCCGTCTCATCGCCATCGGGCGACGCGGCAGCGGCCGAGCAGATCATCGCGATCGCTTCAGCGCTGGCGCCGGTCGGGGCCCGGATTGAGCGGGTGGCCTGTTCCACGGCAGAGCACGCGCCCGATCTGCTGATCTCGGTCGACGGGCCGGGGGAGGTCAGGATTCTGCTCGTCGGCCACCTCGACACCGTCGTTTCACACGAAGCCTTCTTCGCACCGCAGCGCAGCGGTAACCGTCTAGTAGGGCCAGGCACTGCCGACATGAAGGGTGGGGTTGCGTTGGCGCTGGGCGCCCTCCGTGCCCTAAAGGATCGTCCCGAACTCGGCGAAGCCGCGCTATTGCTCGTCAACGATGAGGAGTGGCGCAGCGGAGAGTTCGCCCACCGGGCGCGCTTCACCGGCTTCGACGCCTGCCTCTGCTTCGAGGCTGGCGAGCGGAGCGCAGACGGTGATGATGCCGTCGTCGTCAAGCGCAAAGCTGCCGGCACGCTCAGGCTGATCGCTCACGGCCGCGCCGCACACAGCGGAAGCGCGCCCGAGCAGGGTGTCAGCGCGCTGCTCGCGCTTGCCGAGGCGGCGCAGCTGGTCGACTCGCTGAGCGATCCAAAGGGCGCGGAGCGACTGACGGCTGTGCCGACGATTCTGCGCAGCGGCGAAGCGATCAACGTCGTACCCGGCGCTGGCGAGCTTGTGTGCGACCTCCGCGCCGACAGCCTCGCCGCGCTGGAGAGTGTCGAGGCGGCAATCCCGCTCGAGATCGCGGGGGCCAAAATCGAGCTCATTCGCGAGCGCGCCTGGCCGGGGATGGATGCGCGCGAGCAGACGGCGCCGTTGCTCGCCGCCGCTTCCGAGCTGCTCGGCCGGCCGGTTGTCGCAACCGAGCGCGGCGGAGCGAGCGATGCGAGCCACTTTGCGGCTGAGATCGAATGCACGATCGACGGCCTTGGACCGTGCGGAGAGCACTCACACCATCCCGACGAATACATTGCGCTGGATTCGCTTTTCCCCCGCTCAGAGCTTGTTTTGGCGCTCTTGGACGTAGTTCTCCGCAGTCGTTGAAGCCAGGTTGACGTAATCCAGCGGAGGAGTCAGCTAGACTTCCACGAACGAAGTAACCAAGCCGAATCTCTGCCGTCCACGGGCAGCAGGGAGCGGGGGAACCAAAGGCCTAATAAGCCCGGGGCGAATCGTCACCGAAGTGTGATGTAGCGCGGCCCTTTTTCGCGCGAGCCCGACAGCTAACCCCGCAGGCACTCAAAAGAGGGGGTTCCCCATCACTACCACCAGACGAAAACCACTAATTGCCATTGCTGTTGCCGCGCTGCTGATTCCGGCAGCGACAGCTTCAGCAGCAACCACGCAGCCTGCGGCAAGCGCCCCAACGGCGCTGCCGAAGATCCACACCAAGACGCTGCGCGCTGGAGCAAGCGGCGCCGACGTGACCGCACTACAAGAGCTTCTGAACCGCGTTGGTATCGCCGTTCCGGTCACCGGCAATTACGCCACCGAAACCACGAAGGCCGTTCAACACTTCCAGTTCGCGGCCCAGATCGCCGTCAGCGGCGTCGCCAGCACCGGCACGATCAAGGCCCTCGTCCTCTCGGCCCGCGGCCCTCGCTCTGTTGATTCGAGCGGCGGCGCCAACGTTGGCTCCGACCCGAGCGTTACTAAGAAGCTCGGCAAGCGCCTTCCTGTCGTAGTCGGAATGAGCGGCCGCGATGTGCGCGAGCTGCAGACCTATCTGCGGCGTGCTGGCGACAAGCATGCCCCGGTCCCCAACGGCGAGTTCGGCCCGCAGACGGCCGCCGCCGTCAAGCGCTTTGAAGCGAAGCAGAAGCGCGCTGTCGACGGCGTCGCTGATGCCGGCGACGTCTACACGCTGCGCACAGCGGTCGGCCAGGACGCGTCGCCCGGCGGTTCAGGCGACCCATCTGCCGGTGACATTCCGACCTCGCTCGCACCGGGTGACAAGGCTCACGTTACGAAGTCCGGCATCGCGATCGCGCCAGAGAACGCGCCGATCGAGGTTCAGAAGGTCATCGCGGCCGGCAACAAGATCGCTTACAAGCCGTACCTCTGGGGCGGCGGCCACGGCAAGTGGGAAGACAGCGGCTACGACTGCTCCGGATCGGTCAGTTACGCACTGCGTGGCGCGAAGCTGCTGAGCAGCCCCGAGGCTTCGTATGGCTTCTTTGGCTATGGCAAGGCCGGCAAGGGTGAGTGGATCACGATCTACACGAACTCCGGCCACATGTACATGACCGTTGCCGGGATTCGCTTCGACACAAGTGGTCGCGGCAGCAACGGTTCACGTTGGCAGAGCGAGATGCGCTCGTCGAGCGGCTTCCAGATTCGTCACCCCAGCGGCCTCTAGTAGGGCTTAATCATCGCTGCGCGGCGGCTTGCGGCCGCGCTTGTGCTCTGAGCGTTCGCGCTTCTCTTTCAGCCGTCGTTCCTTCGCGCCCTTCGATGGGCGCGTTGGGCGACGGCCTTTGCGAACCTTCAGCCCATCGCGCAGCTTGTCGCGCAGCCGCTCCAGCGCCAGCTCGCGGTTGCGCGCTTGGCTGCGGCCGTCCTGGGCGATCGCACGGACCACCGGGCCGCCGCAGCGCTCGGTGATCAGCTCCCGCTGTCGAGCGCTTAGCGACTCCGATTCACGCACGTCAAAGATCGCTTCAACGCGCGAATCGGTCACATTGGCGTGCTGGCCGCCGGGACCCGACGAGCGACTGGTGCGGATCTGAACCTCGCGGAGCGGGATCGCCAAGCCTCCGTTGATAACGATCGGGTCGTCCACGACAGTGATGCTACGCAGCGGCGCTGACTACTCTGTCGGTATGACCGATACAGCCAGCGACGCCTACTCAATTCCGCAGGAGTTCACCGACCTTCGCGACACGATCCGCCAGATTGCCGAGGAGCAGATCGCGCCGCGTGCGCATGACATCGACGCCAGCGCGGAGTATCCGTGGGACGTCCGCAAGCTGCTGGCGGAGAACGACATTCTCGGATTGCCTTTCGACACCGAGTACGGCGGCACCGGCACCGGCTCATTGATGCTGAACATTGCGATTGAGCAGATCGCGATGTCCTGCGCCTCGTCGTCGTTGATCCTGATGGTGCAGGATCTGGGAACGCTGCCGATCCAGCTGTTCGGAAATGACGAGCAGAAGCAGCGCTTCCTCCCGCCCTGCGCCAGCGGCGAGAAGTCACCAGCCTTCGCGCTCTCCGAGCCTGAGGCTGGCTCCGACCCAGGCTCGATGCGCACGACCGCCAAGCTCGACGGCGACGAGTGGGTACTAAACGGGTCGAAGAACTGGATCACCAACGCCGGCGTCGCCGACTTCTACGTCGTGATGGCCTCGACCGACCGCGAGAACCGCCGCATCGGCGCCTTCATCGTTGAAGCCGACCGCGAGGGCCTCTCGATCGGCAAGCTCGAGAAGAAGATGGGCATTAAGGGCTCGCCGACAGGCTCGCCGGTCTTCGATGACGTCCGGATCCCGAAAGAGAACGTGATCGGCGACCCTGAGAAGGGGCTCAGCGTGGCGCTCGGCGTGCTTGAGCGCACGCGGCTCGGCGCAGCAGCGCAGGCCGTCGGCATCGCCCAAGGGGCAATCAACTACGCCAACGAGTACGCGAAGGAGCGGATTACCTTCGGCAAGCCGATTCATGAGCATCAGGGAATTGCCTTCAAGCTCGCTGAGATGGAGGCCCGCACGGCTGCAGCTCGCGAGCTGACCTACCGTGCCGCAGCGGCGGCCGACCGCAGCGAGCCGGGGCTGGCGAAGCTGACCTCGATGGCCAAGCTGATCGCCTCGGACACCGCGATGTGGGTCACTACCGAGGCGGTCCAGGTTCTGGGCGGCTATGGATACGTAAGCGAGTACCCGGTTGAGCGAATGATGCGTGACGCCAAGATCACCCAGATCTACGAAGGAACAAACGAGATCCAGCGGATCGTCATCTCGCGGGCGATGAGGTAAGGCGCGGCGGCGATGCCCACGCTTTCACGCATCGCCATTGCATCAGTAGTCGCGCTGGCGGCCGGGATCTCCAGCTCGGTTCTGCTCGGTGGCTTCAGCATCAACCCGACCTTCCATCTGGTTCAGGTGATCGCGCTCGGAGTCCTCGGCGTGGCCGTGATCTTCGGCGGCGCGATCCTGATCGCATTTCGCCTCTCCGACTACACGACGCCCGAATCCGAGGCGGAGTTCGAGGCCCTCGTGATCGAGAGCGAGCGCCTCGCCCGCGACGGGCTGGCTGTCGAGCCTGATGAAGAAGAGTTCCTCGACCTCGACCCCTTCAACGACGAGGACTTTGAAGAGTTGGTGCGCGACGCGCTCGATGACCTTCCCGATCTGCTGCGCGAGGCGCTGGGGCGCAACGTCGCCGTTGTGATCTCAAACGGCGGCCGTCGCCAGCGCGCCTACGGCCTCTATCAGGGCGACGGTGCCACGCGTGACAACTATCCCGACCGAATCATCATCTTCCGTGACACGCTGCGCCGCGACTTCGGCCATGACCCGGCGCTGCTGCGCCAGCAGGTCATCGTGACCGTGCGCCACGAGCTCGCCCACCACATCGGGTTTGACGAGCTCGGGGTGCAGGGTCTGGGGCTCTAGGCCGCTCTCAGCGGGGAGCCATGCGGATCGCGCCGTCGAGGCGGATCGTTTCACCGTTGAGCATCGGGTTCTCTGCGATCTGTTGAGCTAGCTGCGCGTACTCCTCCGGCCGGCCGAGGCGGCTTGGGAACGGCACCTGGGCGCCTAGCGCAGCGCGCTTCTCTTCCGGTAGCGCGCCAAGTAGCGGCGTGTCGAAGAGGCCGGGGGCGATCGTGTTGACGCGGATCCCCTTGTCGGCGAGGTCGCGAGCCGCAGTGATCGTCATTGCGACGACGCCGCCCTTTGAGGCTGAGTAGGCGATCTGGCCAACCTGGCCCTCGAAGGCCGCTACCGACGCAGTGTTGATGCAGACGCCGCGCTCGCCTCCTTCGTCAGGCTCGTTGTTGCTGAGCATGCTGAACGCTGCCAGCCGCATCAGGTTGAAGGTGCCGATCAGGTTGATGTCGATGATCACCTTGAAGGCGTCAAGCGGGTGGGGCCCCTTGCTTGATGCGACCTTGATTGGAATCCCGGTGCCGGCGCAGGAGATCGCGATCCGCAATCCGCCTTCTGCCTCTGAGGCCTTGTCTACTGCGGCCTGAACTTGGTCTTCTTCGCGCACATCGGTCTGAACGAACGGAATTCCCAGCTCCTCTGCGAGCGGTTCACCCTTCTCCGGGTTGACGTCGGCGATGACTACGTGTGCGCCGGCCGCGTGGAGGCGACGAACGGTTGCTGCGCCGAGTCCTGATGCGCCGCCGGAGACGATTGCTCCCTTGCCTTCAATATCCATTGCTTAAAGCTCCTGTCGGGTTGGTCGCCAAATGGTATGAGAAGGCGGAGCTCCGCGTCGGCGGGCGTCTGCTTTATGCTTCCCGGCAGCCGGTGCAATCGCCCGGCACAAAAGCCCCGTGGAGTGCGACCGCCGGGGAAAACGTCCGTGGAGTGCGACCGCCGGACCAAAAATCAAGGAGTAATCAATGCCCGAAGTCGTAATCGTCGATGCCGTCCGTACTCCGGTCGGCCGCGCATTCAAGGGGTCGCTTGCAACGCTGCGTCCCGATGAAACAACCGCATTTGTAATCGACCAGCTGTTGGAGCGAAACAGCGGCGTCGACCCGGCCACGGTCGAAGAGGTGATCTGCGGCTGCGGTCTGCCACAGGGACTTCAGGCCAACAACATCGGCCGCATCGCGGTGCTGCTCAGCGAGCATCTGACCGACGCGACCACCGGCTCAACCGTGTCGCGCTATTGCGCTTCGGGCCTTGATGCGATTCGCATCGCAGCCAACAACATCGCCTCAGGCCAGGGCGACACCTACATCGCAGCGGGTGTGGAGTTTGTCTCGCGCTACAACGCGGCACAGGAGGCAGGCCACCCGGAGGATCAGAACGAGAAGCTGCAGGGCAAGGAGCCCGGGCAGCCCGACGCCTACATCGCAATGGGCTTGACGGCCGAAAATGTGGCCGACAAGTACGGCATCACGCGCGAAGAGCAGGACGAGTACGCCCAGCTCTCTCAGGAGCGTGCAGTTGCCGCTCAAGAGGCAGGCGTCTTCGCCCGTGAGATCGTTGCCGTGACGCTGCCTGACGGCACCGTTGTCGACACCGACGACGGCCCCCGCGCCGACTCGACGCTGGAGCGCCTCTCAAGCCTCAAGCCGGCCTTCCGCGAGGACGGCACGGTCACGGCAGGCAACGCCTGCCCACTCAACGACGGCGCCGCAGCGGCGCTGCTGATGAGCGCCGACAAGGCAGCAGAGCTGGGGCTGAAGCCCCGTGCCCGGATCATCACGGCCGCAACGGCAGGCAACGAGCCCGAGTACATGGGCGTCGCGCCGATCGGTGCGATCAAGAAGGCGCTTGATCGTGCAGGCCTGACGATCGACGACATCGACGTGATCGAACTGAACGAGGCATTCGCAGCACAGGTGCTGCCGATCGCCCGCGAGGTGGGCTTCAGCATCGACAAGCTGAACCCGCACGGCGGCGCAATTGCGCTCGGCCACCCGTTCGGAATGACCGGCGTGCGGATCATGACGACGCTGCTCAACGATCTCGAGACGCTCGACGGCCGTTATGGCCTTGAGACGATGTGCGTCGCCCAAGGTCAGGGCGAAGCGATGATCATCGAACGGCTCAACTAGAGCGTTGGACTGGACAGCGAGAGGGCAAATTGCCCCTCGCTGTCGGTCCAAGTCTTCTCCAGCGTCAGGCCGGCGGCGCAAAGGTCGTCGGCCAGCCGCTGCGGCGTGAACTTCGCGCTGACCTCGGTCCGAAGCTCCTCGCCTGAAGCGAAGTCAACCTCCAGCGGGATTGCGTTGATTTTGACGTGCATCGCGCGGCTTGCGCGCAGCCGCATCTCAATCCATTCGCGGCCGCGGTCGTAGAAGGCAACGTGTTCGAAGGCCTCCACGTCGAAGTCGGCGTCGAGGTCGCGGTTGATCACGTTGAGCACATTTCGGTTGAATGCCGCTGTCACTCCGGCGCTGTCGTTGTAGGCGGCTTCGATCGTCGCCACGTCCTTAACCAGATCGGTGCCCAGCAGCAGGTGGTCGATCCCGGGCCTCAGGAGCGATGCAATCGAGCGCAGCAGCTGTCGTCTTGAACCGGGAACGAAGTTGCCGATTGTGCCGCCCAGCAGTGCGACGAGACGCGGCTCGCCATCGATCGGAGCTGGGATGTAATCAAGGTGGCGCTCGAAGTCGCCGACCACGCCGATGATCTCGGCATCCTCAAAACGGTCGCCGCAGATCTCGCAGCAGCGCCGCACCATCGCCTCCGTCACGTCGAACGGAACGTAGCGCTTAAGAGTCCCTGTAGCGGCTGCCTGGTCGATCAGGATCATCGTCTTAGCCGCCGTCCCCGAACCGAGTTCGACCAGCTCCGCCATCTGCGATGCGGCGACGATCTCCTCCGCTCTGGTTTCAAAGATCGAGCGTTCGGCGCGGGTTGGGTAGTACTCGGGCAGGTCGCAGATCTGATCGAATAGCTCGCCGCCGACTTCGTCATAGAAGTGCTTCGGCGAAAGCTCCTTGAACGGGCGCGTTAGTCCGTCGAGGACGTCGTCGGCGAGCGTCCGCTCGTCGCCGTCGTTGAGTGGGCAGATCACGCGTACGCGTTCGACCCCGCTCATTGCGCAAGGTCCCGCGCGAGCCGCACGCCGCTGAATATCTGTCGCCGCTGAGGTAGGTCCCAGTTACGGAAGGTCGGCGATGCGACGCGGCCGTCAGTTGCCCACGAGCCGCCACGCAGCACGCGGTATCCCTTGCGGAAGAAGACCTGCGAGTACTCGGGGTAGGGGTGGGCGCTGAAGCCGGGATATCCGTCGAACTCGCTCGCCGTCCACTCCCAAAGGTTGCCGATCAGGTCGAGCGCGCCGCAGTCGGCTGCCCCTTCCGTGTACGCGCCGACCGGCGACGTGTCGAAGCAGACCTGACCGACGTTTGCCGCATCGCGCTCTGTCGGCGCTCCGCCTTGCCACTGCGCGGCGGCTTCCCATTCAACTTCGGTCGGCAGCCGAGCATCGCGCGCGCGGGCGAAGGCTTCGGCCTCGTGGAAGCTGATGTGCGCGACCGGACGATTGGGGTCGAGCGCGCGCGGGCCGCAGCTAGTCAGTTCAACCGGCTGCTCTCTGTCGCGCAGATCCCAGTAGAGCGGAGCCTCAATCGCCTCGGTCGTGGCCCAGGCCCATCCGTCATCACTCCACCACTGCCTCTCGCGGTAGCCACCCTCGGCGACGAACTCGAGCCAGCTTGCGTTCGTCACGGCCGTGCGGCCAAGCTCAAACTGGCCCACGCCGACCTGGCGCCGCGGCATCTCGTTGTCGTAGGCGAAATCGTCGCCGCTGGCGCCGAGCGTGAACTCGTTGCTCTCGATCCGGGCGAACTCAAGGCCGCTGTGTTCCCCGGGGGCGGCAGGGGTCGTCTCGCGGAAGCCAGGATCAAAGCTGGGCAGCTGCGCCAGCGCCAGTGTCTGGCAGATCGTTTCGCGGTGTTGAAGTTCGTGCCGCAGCACCATCTCGGTGATCTCGGAGTCGATCGTCTGCTGTGCGGCCACGTCGAGTGACCGTTCGCGCACTTCCGCGAGGTAGTCGCGTGCTTCGGCGGCGTTCAGCTGCGCGATCTCGCCGCGGACCGCACGCGGCGTTTCAAAGGCGTCATACAGCGCCGCCAGATCGGGCCGCAGTAGTGGCTGGCCAGCGCCGCGGTGGACCAACCAGAGGTCTTCATAGGCGGCGATGTGAGCCATGTCCCAAACCAGTGGGCTCATGATCGTGTCGATCTGTCGCTCGAGGTCTTCGTCGTTGACTGCCGCTGTCAACTCCAGCGTTCTCTGCCGCGTGCTTCTCAGCAGACCCCGCAGGTCACCGCCCCCAGCGCTTGTCGGCGTCGAGGGCATCTCGGAATCCGTCAATCGCCGTTCTCGCCAAGCGCGGCCGCATCTGCGATCAGCGTCATCCGGTCTGCTGGCAGCAGCGAAGCGGGAGCCTGTGGGCCAGGCTCGCCCATTGTCAAGGTCAAGGCGTGGGCCTTGCCTGAACCGGTTACAAGCAGGACAAGGTCGCTAATGCCCGAGAGTGTCGGCAGCGAGAGGCTGACCCGCTCCGGCGGCGGCTTCGGTGAGTTAACCACCGGGATTGCGCGCGCGCCGGTCATCTCAAGCTCCGGATGGCCTGGGAAGAGAGAGGCCGTGTGACCGTCGGGGCCAAGGCCCAGCAGCGCGACGTCGAGCTGCGTATCGCCAAGCTGTTCGCAGTAGTCGGCGGCGGCAGCGTCGGGGCCGAGCTCGCCCTTCACGCGATGCAGCGTTGCGCCTGGCAGCTTCAGTGTTTGCTGCAGCAGCAGCGAATTTGCCTGCGGGTCCTCGGGGCCAACGCAGCGCTCGTCCGCCAGCCAGAGGTGAAGTCCGTCGCCGTTGCCGAGTGAATCGCTGAGGATCTCGTAGGTGCGATCCGGAGTGTTGCCACCGGAACAGGCGAAGTGCGCTTCGCCGCGTGCGCTGATCGCTTCCTCGATCATCTTCGTAATCGTCGCTGCCGTCAGTTGCGAGGCCTCCTCGGCGTCATCGCAGCGCTGCACTTTGAAACGGCTCACCCGCGCTCCTCCGCAGCGGGTTCAACTGCAGGCTGCTCGCCGGTGACCTGATCCAGCGGGCGCCCGGCGTCAAGCTCCTCGTTGATGGCGTTGATTGCCTCCTCGGCGCTGATCAGCTTCATCACGGCGTTGATCAAGGCAAGGTGCGTAAAGGCTTGCGGGAAGTTGCCGAGGTGACGGCCGGTCTTGGCGTCGAGCTCCTCTGCGTAGAGCGAGAGCGAACTTGAGAACGAGAGCAGCTTCTCGCAGAGCTCACGGGCGCGATCCAGTTCGCCGATCTCAACCAGCGCCGAAACCATCCAGAACGAGCAGATCGTGAACGTTCCTTCCTCGCCGCTGAGACCGTCGTCGGTCTCATCGACTCGGTAGCGCAGCACGAAGCCGTCTTCGCTCAGATCGTCGGCGATGCCGATTACCGTGTTGCGGATTCGTTCGTCGTCGGCCGGAAGGAAGCGGAACAGTGCGACCAGCAGCAGCGCCGCGTCGAGCGCTGTGGAACCGTAGGCCTGAACGAAGCGGTTCTTCACTGGATCGACCCCGTTGGTGAGGATGTCCTCACGGATCTCGTTGGCGACGGCCTGCCAACGCGCGATCCGCTCGCGGTCGTTGCGCAGCTCGGCAAGGCGAACGCCGCGGTCGCAGGCAACCCAGCAGAAGACCTTCGAGGAGACGAAGTGCTGCGGCTCGCCGCGAACCTCCCAGATGCCACGATCAGGCTCTTTCCAGTTCTCAATTGCGCGCTCAACCTGATTGACGATGATCGGCCAGGCCGAATCGCTGAGCTGGTCACGGTTCTTTGTATGGATGTAGATCGAGTCGAGCAGCGCGCCCCAAACGTCATGCTGCTTTTGGTTGTAGGCGCCGTTGCCGATCCGAACCGGCTTCGAATCCTCGTAGCCGTCGAGGTAGTCGAGCGTGCTCTCTTCGAGGTCGCGCTCGCCGCCGATGCCGTAAAGCACCTGTAGATCTCGGTCGCCGGCGACCAGATCCTCGATGAAGTAGTAGTAGTCGCCTGCCTCTTGGGCGAAGCCGAGCGAGTAGAGGCCCCAGAGCATGAAGGTTGAGTCGCGGATCCACGAGTAGCGGTAGTCCCAGTTCCTTTCGCCGCCGGGGGTCTCCGGCAGCGAGGTCGTTGCCGCCGCGACCATCGCGCCGGTCGGGGCGTAGGTAAGGCCTTTCAGCGTCAGTGCGCTGCGCTGCAGGTAGGTCCGCCACGGATGGTCGGGGAACTCGCCGTGGGCCAGCCAGTCGTGCCAGAAGTCGGCCGTGAAGGTGAGGCGGCGATAAGCCTCGTCGAAGCTGGCGGGCGCCTCGTGTTCGGTCCAGCTCAGTGCGACGAAGGCCGTGTCGCCTTCGTGCAGCGTTGTGCGGGCGCGGGCGCGGCCACCTTCGAAGCCGAGGCGCAGGTCGGTTGTCAGTGTTAGCTTGAGATCTTCTCCCTCGGCCGACGCAACGCCGACGCCGTAGCCGTCACTGGAGTAATCCCATCCGACCGGGATTCGGCCGTACTCAAGCTTCGGCTCGCATTCCATCTGCATCTCGACGTGGCCGTTGATGCAGCGCATCGTCCTCAGCAGCACATGGTCGGCGTCGGTATCGGTTGGTGAGCGACGGTGGGTTTCGGAGCGCTCCGAGTCGTGGTGCCATGGGCCGACCAGCAGCACGTCCTGCACGACGACCCAACCGGTGCGCGTCGCCCAAGTGGTCTCAAGGATCATTGTCCCGGGCAGATAACGGCGGCCAGCGGGAACCCTTTGGTCTGCCGGTGAGATGCGGAAACCGCCGGCGTCGCGGTCGAGCATTGCGCCGAATACGGACGGGCCATCCATCCGTGGCAGGCACATCCACTCAACTCGGCCGCTAGGCGCGATCAGGCAGATCGACTCGCAATCGGACAGGAATGCGTAGTCGGCGATAGGAGGGAAGGCGCTGCCGTGAAGTGTGCCGTCGTGAACAAGAGGTTCCATATCTCGAAAGCTAGCGATTCGGCCCGCCATTCGGCGGGCGAAGGCAACCTCGCCCGGGCAGAGCGGCGAGCCGTGTGGTCGCGACGCCGCCGCGACCGCCGCCGCGATAAGGTCGGCGGGCTGCGTCAAAGTGAAATCCCTGATGGCCGACTCGCATACTGCCCCAGATAGAAATCTCGCCCTTGAATTGGTGCGCGTAACCGAAGCCGCTGCGCTCTCTGCGGCGCGACTGGTGGGCATGGGCGACAAGTTGGCTGCCGATCAGGCCGCCGTTGACGCGATGCGCTTTGTGCTCGACACGGTTTCGATGGACGGTGTCGTTGTAATCGGCGAGGGTGAGAAGGATGAGGCGCCGATGCTCTTCAACGGAGAGCACGTCGGCAACGGCTCCGACCCGCAGGTCGACATTGCGGTCGATCCGCTCGAAGGAACGACGCTGACAGCGAAGGGAATGCCGAGCGCGCTGGCCGTGATCGCCGTTTCGCCGCGCGGGACGATGTTCGACCCCGGCCCCTGCGTCTACATGGAGAAGCTGGCGGGAGCAAGCGACATCGCCGATCTGCTCGACCTTGACCGCCCAGTCACCGAGACCTGCGCGCTGATCGCCGAGCGCCGCAACATCGAGATCGGCGACGTGACCGTTGTCGTGCTCGACCGTGAGCGCCACCAAGAGCAGATCGGAAAGATTCGCAGCGCTGGTGCGCGCGTTCGACTGATCAGTGACGGTGACGTCAGTGCAGCGCTGCTGGCCGTCAGCGATCGCTCACCCGTCGATCTCCTTTGGGGAGTGGGCGGCACGCCGGAAGGCGTCATCTCGGCGGCAGCGCTGAAGGCGATGGGTGGCGCACTGGTTGGCAGAATGTGGCCGCGCGACGACGGCGAGCGGAAGGCTGCTCTGGACGCCGGCTACGACCTTGACCGTCAGTTGACGCAGGATGATCTCGTCCGTGGCGACGATTGTTTCTTCTCCGCGACCGGAGTTACTGACGGTGACGTGCTCCAAGGGGTCCGCTACGAGGGGCGCGGCGTTGCTTCGACGGAGTCGATCGTGATGCGCTCAAGCTCCGGCACGGTGCGCAGGGTCAAGGCCCGGCACAATCGCGAGAAGCTGCGCGAGATCCTCGGCTAGCTGCTGCGAGTCGGTGCGAGGTCGCCGCGGGCGATCGAGCGCAGGAAGCCGTAGGTCACGAGTACGTGAATCTTTGACTGCGTCGCCGCATAGGCCCACTGAGCAATCGAGACTGCGATGCGGGGGTAGTAGTTGGCTATCTCGACGTCAACGTGGAGCGTCGCGAAGCCTGGCTTCTCCGTTGGCTCGCGCCTGACCTCGATCTCGAGGTAGCCGTCTCCGTCAATGCCGGGCATCGCTACCAGCACGCCGCGCTCAATCCGCCAGCGGAC
>CAESAO010000003.1_pt1 | contig 23527 bp, 17 predicted proteins | sample 7263591 | NCBI WGS metagenome assembly CAESAO01 (sample SAMEA6814056, study PRJEB35770) | uncultured Conexibacteraceae bacterium | biome: Freshwater; feature: Freshwater reservoir; material: water | place: Czech Republic | collected 2017-05-23 | depth 30m m | reverse complement strand
GGCGTCTACAACGGCGGAATCATCGGCGCCCGCAGCGATTCCAGAACCGAAGCGTTTCTCGCCTGGTGGTGGGCGCGCCTGCGGCTCCACTGTCGCTGGGATCTGGAGGCAGGGCTCCACTGGGAACAGCGCTGGCTGGACCTCGTTCGCAGCCTCTTTGGTGACGTCGGAGTGGTGCGGGATCCGGGCTGCAACGTTGGCCACTGGAACGTCACCGAACGCCCGGTCGAGCTGCGTGACGACATCGCGTGGGTTGGCGAGGAGCGGGCAAGTTTGGTGAGGTTCAGCGGATTCGATGCACAGAGCCCTCAGCGTCTGACGCGCTACAACGAGCGGGTACAAGTCTCCGACCTTGGGGGAGTCGAGCTGCTGCTGACCCAGTACCGCCAGGCATTGCTCGATGAGGGCTTTGAGGCCGCCTTGTCAGAGAGCTACGCGTTCGAGGGTCAAGCGGTGGAGACTTCTCCGCAGGATGCTCCCGCAGAGGCCGAGCACAACGAAAACGCTGTTGTCAACGCGCGGCCGCCGCTAGAGCAGCCGACGGAGCAGGCGCTGGGGCTCGGCCCGAATCGCCCTCGCACGCTGCGCCGCCGCGCTTTCCGCCATCTCCGCTGCCGGTTTCCTCGCGGCACCGTTGTCTATACCACTTACGACGACAAGTTCGAGTCCCGCGGGCTGGCGTTGCGTGACTCGCTTCACAGCTGGCACCCCGAGCTGCCGCTCGCAGTGCAGCAGGTTCCTTACGGCAGCTCGACCGAGTTGGCGGGGGCGCTAAAAGCGCCACTGATCGCGAGTCTCCTGCGCAGCGGTTGGGATCAAGTCATCTACCTCGACGCCGACACATTCGTGACAGGGCCGCTCGACGAGCTGCTCGACTCGATCCGGGGAGGGGCTTCTGTCGTACTGACTCCGCACCTGAAGGCACCGGGTGGAGATGACGCGGATCAGATCGGGCTGGAGATGCTGCTGTGCGCTGTAGGAACTTTGAACGCGGGCGCCCTTGCCGTTTCGTCCTCGCCGCAGGGCCTCGCGTTCGCTGATTGGTGGGCCGCGCGCACCGCCGCCCGTAGCGATGTCGATGTCGCGGCCGGAGTCGCCTACGACCAGCGCTGGCTCGACCTCGCTCCGGCCTTCTTCGATCAGGCTGAGGTGCTCCGCGACCCCGGGCTCAACGTTGGCTACTGGAACTTGCTCCACGGCCGCAGCCAGTTGTCCGCGCACGACGGACAACTGCTGATCGATGGGGAGCAGGTGTCACTGATGCACTTCAGCGGGTTCGATCTCGGTCGCCCGGATCTCGTTAGCCATTACACGCCGGACCTGCACACAAGTGATTTGGGCCCAGCGGGCGAAGCGATCTTCGAGCGCTACCGGTCGATGGTTGGTTGACCGACGGCAGCCGCCGCACACCAATCGTGGACGCTGAGCCTGGGCGCTCCGCCTCGTCTAGGCGAGGTTCGAACAGATCGGTTCTTGCCGCTCTTGGCGACGATCGAGCGGCAGCTATTACGGCGCTGAAGGCGGGGGAGAGAACGGGCAGGCGAGGTCAACCGCGGGAAGCGAACCGGTGACGAGGAAGTTGGCGATCGGCGTGTCCACGCAAGTCGACTGGCTGAGCCCGAAGGTTCCGTGTATGCCGCCGACCAAGGTGATCGCCCGCATCGTCGGGTATGTGCGGGCCATGTTCACCGCCCACTGGTAGGGCGTCTCGCCGTCGCGCGTCGTGTTGGAGATGATGCCCGCGATCGGCGGCCCGAAGCGCTTCGGCCGCGGAACTGCGTTAGGTCGTGCTCCGCCGTATCCGTTACAGGTGGTGAGGTAATCGACGCCGAGCGAGCCGCCATAGATCGGACCTTCTTTAGTGATCCAGCGAAGGCGGTTCTGCTGGCGCGAGTTTGAGGTTCGATCGGCGTAGTCCTGGCAGACGACCGCCGACCAATGACTTCCAGCGGTGCCGGTAGTGGGGCTGCGCAGGTCGGGTGCTGTGAGGGCTTTGCGCGCGGCGACCTTCTCGCTGGTCGAGCCGAAAAGCGCGTTCCACGAATAGGTGACGGCCTGCTTTGCCTGCGCCCAGCTCTGGTCGCCGGTTACCGGGTAGAAGTCGACGTCGTCGTTAAGAACGTCGAGTAGATCCCAGCGTGTGTAGCGCTTGTTCCCCTCTAGTGCGATCGTGTGCTTGTTCAGCTGCGCCATCACCTGATCAAACTTCGACTTCAGGCCGTTTGCCAAGAGGAAGAAGCCGATCGAGTGGTCAGGGGCCACCGCGCCGGCGCTGATTCCGTAAAGCGTGCCCTGTGGATCCATGTTGCCGTCGAAGACCATTCCACGGACGCGGTTTGGGAAAAGCTGGGCGTAGGTGGAGCCGAGCAGCGTGCCGTACGAGATTCCCCAGTAGGTGATCTTGCTGTCGCCGACCGCGGCGCGCATGGCGTCGAGGTCGTAGGCCCCGTCGATGCTGCCGCCGTTCTCGACCAAGGCGCGGTTCGCCTTGAAGCAGAGCGAGTTGTAATGAGAAACCTGCTTCTGCCGCGCGGCAAGAACCTTGCGCCAATCAACCGATCCTGTAACCGGGCGTGTGGGCTTTGGGATGTTGCAGCCGCGCCCTGAGAGAGCGGGTGTTGAAGCGCCGATGCCACGAGGGTCGTAGCTGACGAAATCAAACGCCGCCCGAACCTCGGGGGGCAGCAAGTAGACCATCTCCGACAGCCCAACGCCCGTTTGGCCGGGGCCGCCGGGGTTCATGAAGAGCGTGCCCTTCCGCTCCGCGGGAGTGCCGTTGGCTGGCAGTTTCACGACCGCCAGCTTGACCTTCTTGCCGTTCGGCTGGCTGCGGTCAAGCGGGCGCGTGAGGGTGGCGCAATCAAAGCTCGGAAGAGCCCATCCATCGACCTGCTTCCACCGATCGAACTGCGGCTTGCTGCAGGATTGCCAGTTCAGCGCTGCTGCGGACGCCGGGCCAGCATGCGCACAAACCGCAGCGGCGGCGATCACGACCGTGAAGATCAGCTTCGCATGCCGGGAAGGAACTACAGAAGGCATACAGTAAGTGTGACAGGTGGCCGCGGCTGGCGAGGCGCTCGCCCAAAGCGAAGCGGGGGTTGTTGCTACTCGCTCGCTTCCGTTGCGTCGGCCTTGGGTAATCCGGGCAGATGGAAAACGCTTCGCCGGTGTCCCTCCACGCGCTCGAGGAGTTTCGGCTCAGCGACACTCTCGTGCGGTTCCAAGGCGGTGATCAGGTTCCGCTCTCGGTCTTCGTCGCCGAGTACCCACGCGGCGGCGGGCCTCCTCTCGACATCCATCCATACGCTGAGCTTTTCCTCGTCGAACGCGGTGCGGTGAAGTTCACGGCTGGGGATGAAGAGACCGAGATCATTGGCGGCAACATCGTCGTCGTTGACGCTGAAACCAAACACAGCTTTGAGGGAGCAAGCGATGAGCTGAGTCGCGTCGTCAGCGTCCACCCGGCAGCCGAGGTCGTTCAAGAGAACCTGAGCTGACCAGAGCCGGAGAGGAGATTCGAACCCCTGACCCCCCCTGCTTACAAGGCACTCCGGAGGGCCTGCGTTCCGTTCGGTGGCACGGGATGGCAGGGTTGCGGACGTCAATGGAACGAGGGCCGGTGCGATGGCTCACGCGTGCTTACGGCCGGGCGCGCGTAGGTGCCTTGGGCCTCTCTTCTCGCACGGCCGGTCGGCCCAACTACACTCTCCGACGAAGCATTGCGCCGCTCCAACGCAATCGAAGCGCACGGAGTGCGTCCCTTGCTTGCCGCTGGCCTCACATGTAGCATGCCACTCCATTCAGCGAGGTGTCCCATCTCGATAACCGGAGGAAATCCCACCATGCTTCATGATCTTTGGTTAGGGCGAAAGTGAGCGCGGACGCGAGGTCTGCCGAAGCTGAGGCGCTGCGCGCTGATTCAGATGCTCATGTCATCAAGTGCATGGGAGACGTTGATCTCGGGCTAGTCGAAGGTCAGGGGATCCGAGTCAGTGATGCGGATGGCAACGAGTACGTCGACGCGATCTCTGCCGAATGGGTATTGAATCTTGGGTTCCGACACCCGGAGATAAAGCAAGCAATAGTCGAACAGCTTGATGTGATTGATTACGTCTCGCCGGTCTTCGAGAATCAAACGAGGACGGAGCTAGCCAAGCGCCTTGCGGAGCTCGCCCCAGGTCGTCTCGAGAAAGTGCTTTACGCGCTGTCGGGCGGCGCTGCGGTCGAAGGAGCCATGCACTTGGCGATGAGAACCACTGGCGGCAGTGACTTTGTCTGCCTAGATGCCGCTTACCACGGGCGAACCTTCGCGACGATCGGGCTCACCTACGTCCATCCGGGAATGGTCGAGGGCTCAAACAAGGGGTTAGACCGGTACATCCCTCGCCAGATGCGTGTCCCCAACTACTACTGCTACCGCTGTCCCTTGAAGCTAGAGCCCGAGACATGCGACCTAGCCTGTGCGGACCTCGTTGACTTTGCGCTCGAGCGCGGCCACACCAATGGTCCTGCCGGCGTCATCGTTGAGCCCTACCAAGCCAACGGAGGAATGGTTCCTGCCCCCGACGGTTGGCTCGCTCGCGTCCACGAGATGTGCCAAGCGCATGATGTGCCGCTGATTGTGGACGAGGTTCAGGGAGCGCTCTGCCGCTGCGGCCCAATGTTTGCGAGCGAGCGCAGTGGCATCGAGCCAGAGATGATCATCCTCGGGAAGGCCCTCGGGGGAGGGCTGCCCCTCTCTGCAACGATCACGGTTCCTGAATACTCCGAGCTACTGGACTGGGAATACGGCTTCACCGAGGCGGGCAACCCGGTTGCTTGTGCAGCTGGGTTGGCCATGCTCGAGGTAATGGTGCGCGACGATCTGCCAGCGAATTCCGAGGCGATGGGCGAGATCTTGGTCTCGCGACTCGAGGAGATCGCGCAAGGTTCAAAGTTGATTGGTGATATTCGCGGCCAGGGCCTAATGGTCGGAGTGGAACTGGTGACGGATAAGGCAACCAAAGAGCCGGCGTGTGCCGAAACCGACCTGGTGATGGGCGCGTGTCTGGAACATGGCCTGATGGTCGGCAAGACCGGACCAGTGTTTGGTCAGAACGGCAACGTCATCAAGTTCAAGCCAGCGGTAAACGTCGACGAACAAGATATTGACGAGATAGTGACGCTGTTTGGGCGCGCGCTTATGCAGGTCGAAGCAACGCTCTAGATAGGCCAATCTAGGTACTTGACATCGGGGTGGCGCGTCGGCTACGTTCGCATCAACTGGCATGCCACATGTCACCGGCCATGAGACGGTTGGTTTGAATCAACCGTCTCGGGGCAATCACAAACAGGGGGAGAAGCAATGAGCAACGCACACTCAGAGTCGACGTCACCTGACGTACTGTCGGATGCGGCGGACGAGCAGGACCTCATTCTGTTCGGCTACCCGCAGCGGCTACGCCGTTCGATGTCAACATTCACATCGTTCTGCTTGGCGTTCTCGATGGTTGCGATCACGGGCACGCTCGGGCCGCTCCTCGGGCCCTCCCTTGCTCAGGTCGGAGGCATCGCCGTATTTGCTTGGCCACTGGCATTCATCGGCGTTGTCTGGATTCTTCTTGTCTTCATGCATATGGCGGCACGCATTCCAGTCACTGGTTACGCATACCAGTGGGCTAGTCGCATCACCAACCCTTACTTCGGTTGGGTCGTCGCCTTCATCGGAATGGTCACATTCACCACCGGCGCGGTTTCGATCGGCGCTCTTCTCGGGGTGATAATGGCCCCAGAGCTTGGCTTGGAGGGAACACCTACTCAGATTGTTGTGATCGGAATAGTCGCGCTCACGATCGGATTCATTCTGAATATCGTTGGCATTCGCATCGCGACCCACTTCAACAACGGTGTGGCTGTTACCGAGATTATTGTCACAGTGATTGTCGGCATTCTCCTGCTCATCGGTGCCGTGCTCTTCTTCGGTCATTCGACCGGCCTTAGCGCATTGTTCAACCACGGTCCAGGTGGCGTGAATGGTCAGCACATTCCAACTGAGAACTTTATCTTCGCTGCCACTGCGCCGATCTTCGCGCTGATGGGATGGGAGGCATCGGCCGACCTTGCCGAGGAGACCATCGCCCCGCGCTTGGCTGCGCCGAAAGCGATGTTCCGTGCAGTTTGCCTCTGTGCGCTCGGCGGCTTCATCGTCATGGGAATCTTCATCGTCGCGATCCCGACTTCGATTGCCGACGCGGTGGCCCAGCCGAACACGCTGTTTTGGGTGGTACAAGTGCAGCTTGGATCATTCGCTGCGCTGATCATCAAGATCGTCGCGTTCCTCTCGCTGATGGGTTGCATCGTCGCTAACATCGCGGTGGCCACGAGGCTGATCTTCTCGGTCTCTCGTGACAATCTGCTCCCGTTCTCGAAGCAGCTCGGAAGCGTCAGTCCGCGCTTCCGTACTCCGGTTGTCGCGAGCATCGTGCTGTGGGCTGTCTGCATGATCATCAACATCGCCGGCGGAGGGCAGATCTTCCGTGTTACAGCGATGGCAGTAATCGCTTACTACTTGACGTATGCGGCAACGATGATCGCGGTGATTATCGGTCACCGAAAGAACCGGATCCCAGACGTCGCTCCCGGCCATTTTGGACTCGGGCGTTGGCTGGTGCCCGTCTCTGTAATCGCGCTCATCTGGAGTGGGATTGTGATCGGTGCCTACCTCTGGCCGGCTGCGAACCACTACATCTTCGGGTACTTTGGAGGAGCGATGTTTATCGGTGCGCTCCTAACGATCTACGCGTGGTCAGCGCTCAAGAGTGGCCGAGCGTCGGTTCCAGAGATGGAAGTCGCCCCGCAGGGCGCCGCCAATGACGGCTGATGATGTAGCTGCGGATAGCGCGGGTGGAACACCGCTCCTTGGCGTTGGCGTTATCGGTCTCGGCGAAATTGGCCAGTTCCACCTGGCGGGTTTCGACCGGGCCGACGGCGCGAAAGTAGTAGCTGTCGCGGACCTAGACCCCGACTTGCGACTATCGAGCGCCGACCCGCGAGGTGCGTCGGCGTATGCGGATTACGAAGAGCTCCTAGCGGACAGCTCTGTGGACCTAGTAAGCGTGTGTCTTCCGCACAGCCTGCACCGCGAAGTCGCGCTCAGCGCGATCGCGGCTGGCAAGCACGTCCTCATAGAGAAGCCACTGGCATTGGATGTGAGTGAGTGCGACGAGATAATCCACGCGGCGGCTGCAAGCGGACTGGTCGTCGGGGTCCAACACAATCAGCTGTTCTACCCAGCCCACAGGCGCGCTCGCGAACTGATTGAAGCTGGCGAGCTAGGACGGATCCTCCATATTCGTCTCCGGCTTGGAATCGGCGGAAAGTACGGGGGCTGGCGAGCCGATCCAGCCTTGGCTGGTGGCGGCCTGCTCCACGACGCTGGAGTTCATCGCCTCTACCTAGCGCCATATTTTGGCGGCGCGATCGCCGAAGTCATCGCGCTGACTGATGGCACCGCGACGGCGGCGGAGGACCACGCTGTTGTCGCATTGCGGTTTGCCAACGGCGCGCTCGGCGTAATCGACGTCAACTATCACGGGCCTGCCGGGATGTTCGACGATTCAATTGAGATAGTAGGCACGGAGGCCGCGTTGTACATATCGGGCTGCGAAGCAGACTTTGAGGGTTTCCGAGATGGCCCAGCGCTCCGACGGTACGACGGCGAGTGGCACGAGGAGGTGGTCGATCCAGGCAACTGGGCTGACTCCGTCAACGAGAGCATCGGCGCTTTCGTTGCCGCGGTGCAGGCTGGCAGTGAGGCGCCCGCGACGCTTGCAGACGGCCGGCGAGTCCTCGAGTTGATTGCCGCGGCTCACGATTCGCCTCCGCCAGTTACGGTGGGACGATGAACGGCCTTAAGCAGATAAAGGCCGTCGCTCCAGAGACTGGCCTCGCGCGCAGCGCCTACGACGAGATCCGGCGCGCGATCCTGTCCGGCGACTTGAAGGAAGGTTCGCTGACGTCCGTTCGTGCATTGTCGGAGGCGCTCGGGATGTCGAGAACGCCAGTCAGAGAAGCTCTTGTGGAGCTGGCAAACGACCGGCTCGTCGCTTTCGAACGCAACCGCGGGGTTCGCATCTGCGAGACACAGCGGCACGACATCGAGGAGATCTTCGAGATGCGTCTCCTATTGGAAGTGCCAGCAGCGCGAGCGGCCGCCGAGAGTATGAGCAGTAGCGATGTACAAGACCTTGAGGACACTCTGTCTGGAATGAAGAACCAGCTAAGTGATGAGAACGAGTTCATGCGATTCGACTGGGGCTTCCATCGCAAGCTGCTCGAGGTATCCGGGAACGAGCGAATCGTCGCTGCGGTTGAGGGTCTTCGCGACCAAATTCGCACGCGCGGGATCTCGACGGTCGGCCGCTCTAGGCAACTCGACGCGATTGTAACTGAGCATCAAGCGATTTTCGACGCAGTAAGGCTGGGTGATGGTCAGGCCGCCGCTGCTGCGATGGACGCTCACCTCTCGACAACGCGGGCGCTGTTGTTAACCCAGGAGGACCTTCCAACCAACGAAACAGATAGCAAGGGGAAGTCATGACGAAGAAGACCGGTGGCGAGATCATCGCCGACCACCTGATCCGTGAGGAAGTGCCTTATGTTCTCGGGGTCCCGGGCCACGGCGACATGGGTATCTACGATGCCCTACGCGATAGGACTGACAAGATCGAGGCAATTCAGGTGCGCCACGAGCAGTCCGCGGGCCACATTGCCGACGCCTACTACCGGGTTGCCGGTGCTCCACTTGCGACAGTAACTTCGATCGGCCCAGGCTCAGCCAACCTCGCCACTGCCCTGGCGACGGCCTACGTCGATTCACAAGCATTCGTCGCGATCACAGGTGCAGTGCAGACCTACATGGACGGTACGGGGGTCCTACAGGAGATTGAGCGGCAAAGGGACGCAGACTTCTCAAGTTTGTTCCGCCCGATCACCAAGCGTGGCTTCTATCCGCACCGAGTGGATCAGGTCCAACGCGCGCTAAACCGCGCGTTCAACACGGCGGTTTCCGGACGGCCGGGCCCGGTGCACATCGAGATGCCGATCGACCTTCAGAGCTACAGCGCTGAAGAATCACCGATCGATGGAGGGCGGCATCGCCCCACGCACGAAACGACTTATCCAGACGCGGACGGTATCGACGAGATCGCCGCCGCTCTAGCCGCTGCCGAGCGGCCCGTGATCTTGGCGGGCGGTGGCTGCATTCAAGCGCGCGCACACAAAGAGCTACTCGAGCTCGCCGAATTGCTCCAAGCGCCTGTTGTGACGACGATGATGGGCAAGGGCGTGTTCGCGGAGGATCACCCTCTCTGCGCCCAGCACACGGGGTCCAACGGCACGGCTTGCGGCAATCACATAACGAGCACGGCGGACGTAATTTTCGCTGTAGGTACCCGCTTTGCTGAGCAGACCAGCTCGGCGTTCCTTCACGGTGCGTCATTCTCGGTTCCGCCGACCCGCATCTATCAGATTGATATCGATCCGCGCGAAATCGGGAAGAACTACCCCGTCGAGGTCGGCGTGATCTCGGACGCACGGACTGGAATTCAAAGCCTGACGGAGGCACTAACAGACCGAAAAGCGAGCTTCCCGGACCGGAAGGCTTACTTGGCGGAACTCGCGTCTCAACGCGAGGCGTGGCACTCGATGGTCCGCGCGCGGTGGACGCCGAGCGGGCTCTCGCTCACGAAGGCAATCGCTGTTCTGAGGGAGGTGATGCCGCGAGAGGGCATCGTTATCGCGTCGGCTGGCCATCCCCAGATTCAGATGTTCCAAGAGTATCCAACCTACGAGCCTCGAACTTGGATTACCTCAGGCGGGTACTCGACGATGGGGTTCACGGTTCCGGCGGCGATCGGCGCAAAGCTCGCCGCGCCAGACGTTCCGGTCGTCGGCGTGGCCGGCGATGGCGATTTCTTGATGTCGATTCAGGAGCTGGCGTTGGTGGCTCAGCTCGGAATAGCGGTCGTATACGTCGTCATGAACAACACCGGCTGGACTTCGATTCGGGACTTCCAGCGGAATCTCTTCGGCGAGGATCGGGCCTTTTTCGTTGAGTTCAGGGATCGCTCAGGTGACCTAATCTCGCCAGATTTTGTGCAGATCGCGCGTGGCTTTGGGATTGAGGGAATCAAGGTCGAGCGAATCGAAGATCTCAAGCCAGCGCTCGAGCGAGCGCTTGCCTCAGGTGGGCCAGTGGTCATCGAGGTAATCCAAGATCGAGATCCTGCAAATACCGAAGGCATCAATTCCGGTCACTGGGATCTCCCACGGCCTGACTATCTCCCCGACGCGGAGGAGTAGGTGACCAGCTTTATCGCGCGGTTCAATCCCGCCGATGCTAACGAGACGGGGTCTGCGCCCGTGCGCCTGCGGTCACCATCGAGCCGCCGATGAATCGCGCTATCGGCTACGTAGCTGCCGACGTCGGAGAGATCGAGCCGCCTGTGCTTGTGGGGCGCCTCGCCGAGCTCGGCTACACGGCGATTGACTGGACGATGGAGCAATTTGATCCCCTAGTTCAGGACGCGTCTGTCCTGGTGGATCTCGTCTCGCTCGCTCAGGGCGCTGGGCTCGAAGTCCCCCAGCTGATGGTCCACGAGGATTTTGTGACAGATGAGGCTGCGGTCTGGGAGGAGCGCGTGGACCGCACCGAGGCCGCGGTTGACGCGGCTGCCACTGCGGGGATCCCCTCAATTGGCGTGGTTACTGGCCCCAACCAGTGGGTTGATGGCGCCTTAGAAGTCGGCAGCTCAATCCCACACGACGACGCATGGACGCTCGCTCTCAACGCTCTCCGGCGGATTGTCGATCATGCGGAAGGAACCGGTGTCCGGGTCGCTCTCGAGCCATGCTGGGGAACGCTCGCGTGGAACGCCGCTACTGCGGAAGCGCTCGTCAGTGATGTCGGTCGTGAGACGCTCGCACTGAATATCGATCCGAGCCACTTTGCAGTCAGCGGAGACGACGTCGCTGAGGTGGTTCGCAGATGGGGTTCGCGCATAGCTCACGTCCACCTGAAGGATGCGTTTGGTAAGCCCGGGGTAGAGGGCGAGGATTTTTGCTTCCTACTCCCGGGAGAGGGGGGCACTGACTGGAGCGAATTCTTCCGCGCCCTCGACGAAGTTGGGTACGCCGGCGCGACGTCGGTCGAATTCGAGTCGTTTAGCCTCCGCGATCAGGTCCTTGGTGGGGACGTGATCGCAGGCGCCGAACTGGCATTGACTTTGGTCCAGGGACTTCTGGATGCCAGGGGAGAACAAGCGTGACCCTGAAGTCGCAGTTGGCGTCGATCAAGGCTGAACTCGAATCGCTCGTCGGAGCTGAGCACGTCCTCGTGGGGCGTGACTGTCGCGCCTACGAGACAGATGGGACAGCGTCGCGAGGGCTGCGCGGGGAGCCGGACGCCGTCGCCTTCCCGGGGAGCTCAGAGGAAGTGAGGCGGCTCGTCGAATGGAGCTGCGATCGGGGGGTTCCACTCGTCCCGCGCGGCGGCGGGACCGGCCTCGCGGGCGGTGCTGTCCCGGTCGGTGGCGGGGTTGTTGTCTGTCTTGAACGCCTCAACCAAGTGGTCGAGTTCTCGCCAGACCAATGGCGACTAACGGTTGGCGCTGGCGTCACGACTCACACCGTCAAACGGTTGGCAAGAGAGAACGGGTTGCTTTTCCCTCCGGACCCCGGGGCCGCCGAGCAATCGCAGATTGGTGGTAACACAGCAACCAACGCCGGTGGCCCTCACGCCTTCAAATACGGGGGAACGGGCGCGTGGGTGACTGGCCTAGAAGCGGTCGTGGCGCCAGGCGAGATCATCAGGGTCGGGGGTGCTCAGCGAAAAGATGTGGGCGGCTACGACATCAAGAGCCTGATCGTTGGCTCGGAGGGGACGCTGGCGCTGATCACCGAGGTAACCCTCCGCCTACTCCCGGCCCCGGAGGCGATCGTGCCGCTCGTGATGTTCTTTGCCGATACGAGCGCGGCGACTGAGTCGGTAAGAGACATCATCGCTTCAGGAACTCAACCGGCTGCACTCGACTATCTCGATGCAACGACTCTCGAATTGCTCAAGGGGTCTTACCCGGGCGATGTGCCAGCCACTGCAAGGTTCGCGCTGGTGTCGGAGCTAGACGGTTCGGCAGATCAAGTTGCCGACAGCACATTGGAATTGCGTGAGTTGGTTTCTTCCCGTGCCATCGCGATGGACTCGCCGTCAGCTGCCGAGCTATGGCGATGGCGAGATGGCGTTGGAAATGTGGTCGCGGCGGTCAGGGGAGGAAAGGTCTCAGAGGACATCGTTGTTCCTCCTGATCGGCTGGCAGAGGCTGTGGACGAGGTAGTGGCGATCGGGCGCGCCGCTGACCTTCAGGCTTGTTCGTGGGGGCATGCTGGCGACGGCAACATGCACGCGAGTTTCCTTGTCGATCCAGACGACGAGGCGATGATGGCGAGGGCGGAACAGGCTTCCCAGCAACTCTTCGACCTAGCGATAGCCCTAGGCGGAAGCATCACCGGCGAGCACGGTGTCGGGTACCTCAAAGCGGGTCAACTTGAGCGCCAGTGGGACCCGGCGGCCCTTGACCTGCATGAGCGCATCAAGCGGGATTTTGACCCGGGAGGGATGCTAAATCCAGGCAAGAAGGTCGCGCGGATGAGCGCTGGCTCGTAGCCAAGAAGACCAGCTCACCGCTCGACGGCTTCCTGATCTCGTAACGGATAGCCCGAAGCCGGAGAGGGCATTCGAACCCCTGGCCCCCTGTTTACAAGGCCCTAAACGGGACTCAGCGTCGTCTCTGATTCGTAGCAGTTATATGGCTTTCGGGGTGGTCGGTCAGGTGGCGCTACCGCCTCTAGCCGACCCGCTGTTACCACCCCGTCACCACTTTGGAGCGTCGGGCACCTGCGGGGTTGGTGCTAGTAGGCGGGACAGGTTGCGAGTACGCCCGCCGTGTTTGTTGACGGCAGCGTGACCATGCCGTTTTGACAGGTAGTGTTGTAGAAATAGGTCCCGCTCAGATCCGCGAAGGTCAAGTTCGCGTTGGTCAGGTTCGCGTTGGTCAGGGTCGCCCACAGCAGGTGGGCGTAGTTCAGGTTCGCTCCGTACATGTTCGCGTAGCTCAGGTTCGTGAGGTTCATCTGCGCGTTCCACATGTTTGCGTTGGTCAGGTTCGCTCCGTACAGGTTCGCGCCGCCCATATTCGCGGACTTCATGGTCGCGTCGGACAGATCCGAGTTGGACAGGTTCGCGTAGCGCAGGTCGGCGCCGTCGTGGCACTTTGAGATGCATGCAGGTGGCGCACAGCACGACGGGTGCGCGCCGCTCTTCTTCGGTGCTGTGTAGTGATGAAGCTTCGCGCCTCTGAGGTCCGCTCCCCGCAGGTCGGCTCCGTGCAGGTCAGCTTCCCGCAGGTCCGCTCCATGCAGATCAGCTCCGCGCAGGTTCGCGTGATGCAGGTTTACGTGGTGGAGGACCGCGTGGTGAAGGCTCACGCCGTGCAGATCTGCGTGATGCAGGTTGGCGTGGTGAAGGTTCTCACCATGCAGGTCCTGACCGTGCAGCTCCTTGTGATGGCAGGTGGTGTGGTGCTTGATCACGCAGCCTTTGACGGTGCGGGCCTGCGCTGAACCAGCGAGAAACGCGGCCGTTAGAAGTGACAGAGCAAAGACCTTTGAGAATGACCGCATTGGGCACCCTAGGTGATTCGGGCACAGCGTGCGTCAGATGCGTCATCGCGCACTGGCCTGCCGTCGCGATCCGATTGCTGACACTTTGCTGACCCCCCCCGATTCTGGGGTGTCAGATTCGCGTAGACGTAGAGCCGGAGAGGGGATTCGAACCCCTGACCCCCTGTTTACAAGACGGTGGGAGGATGGGCACTTAGGCCGCGCAGATACTGACTCACCGCCGGTTTCCTAGTGCGCCGTACACCTCTGGTACACCTTGGACCGCGCGCCGACCTCGAACTGGTTAAGTCTGCGTCGCGCTGATCGGCCACTGATCGCCTGAGGTGCCAGCGTTGGAACTGCGCCCCCAGGGGTAGGGTCTAGGTCGTGGGTGACGCCTTCCTAGCAATTGACTTCGAGACGGCGGCAGCTGGTCGCGGTAGCGCTTGTGCCGTCGGAGCGGTGCTGTTTGAGGGGGGAGAGGGCCAAACGGTTGCTTACACGCTGATTGACCCTCAGATTCCTGAAAGTGAATGGGAGCCATACAACACTTTCATTCATGGGATACGCCCCGAGGATGTGCGAGCTGCCCCGCGGTTCATCGACGCCTGGGAGCAGATAGTTCAAGCGTTTCCCAACGTTCCACTCGTCGCACACAACGCGAGTTTCGACATGGGCGTGATCCGTGCTGAATTCGACCGAGCTGGATTTGAGCCCAGTCAGCCGATGCCGTATACGTGTTCCGCCGTGCTCGCTAAGAAAGCTTGGCCAGATCTCAAAAGCGTTTCGCTCCCAATCGTCTGCGAGCTCTTTGAGATAGAGCTCGACCATCATCACGCCGCTTCAGATGCTGCCGCCTGCGGGAAACTGGCGATAATGGCGGCGACCGCCCTCGGCGCAGGATCGATTGACGAAGCGCTGGAGAAGGTTGGCCGGCGGTGGGGAGAGATTCAGCCTGATCTCAGCTACTCGACCGGGTACGTTCGCGGCCGGCGCCAACGGTGACTGTGACGAAGATGATCGTTGCTACGACTAGAAAGTCGTCTTCACCGGCGCGCTAGTTGCGGAGTTGCTGCTAGTTCGCGCAGCCGCGCCCGTCTAGAGCTCCTGCGGGGTAGACCGATCCACAGCCAATCGCGCCGCCCCAGCCAAACATGCCATCCATAACTGTGCCGTTGACAGTCGCGTTGACCATTATCGCGTTGGTCATGTTGCCGCTGCTCAGGGTCGCGCCGGTCAGGTTGGCGTAGCTGAGGTTTGCACCGGACAGGTTTGAGCCAGTCATGTTGCTTCGAATTATGTTCGCGTAACTCAGGTTCGTGCCGTTCAGGGCCGCCCAGCTCACGGTCGCGTAGTTAAGATTCGCGTAGCTAGCGTTCGCATTGGTGAGGGTTGAATTCGACACGGCCGAGCCGGTTAGGTTCGCATACATCAAGCGGGCGTTGGTCAGAGTCGCGGCGGCCAGGTTTGCGTAGCTCATATCGGCGTAAATCAGGTTCGCGCCGTATAGGTTCGCGCCTTGGCAGTTCGGTGAGCAGCCCGGGGTCGCTGATGTGTTGGCGCCCTTCTTTTTTGGTGCTGTGTAGCGATGAAGCTTCGCGCCTTTGAGGTTCGCTCCCTGCAGGTCGGCTCCGTGCAGGTCAGCTTCGCGTAGGTCGGCTCCATGTAGATCAGCTCCGCGCAGGTTCGCGTGGTGCAGGTTTACGTGGTGGAGGACCGCGTGGTGAAGGCTCACACCGTGCAGATCTGCATGGTGCAGGACCTTGTGATGGCAGACGGTGTGATGCTTGATCACGCAGCCTTTGACGGTGCGCGCCTGTGCCACCCCCGACAACAAAAGGCACGCCGACACAGCAACAACTAGAACCCGCAGAAGAGAACGCATCACGGAAAGATACGAAACCCGCCGGGCAGGTGCGCAGGTAGCGGCTTGGGGTGTTGCGGGGTTGGTGCTAGCTGGCGCAGCCTAGGCCGTTGAGGGCTCCGGCGGGTGAAACTGCGGAGCAGCCCGTCGCGTTGGTCAGGATCGCGCCGGTCAGGGTCGTGCCGATCAGGTTCGCGCCGAACAGGTTCGCGCCGAACAGGTTTGCGCCGGTCAGGGTCGCGCCGGTCAGGTTTGCGCCGTACAGGTTCGCGCCCTTCAGGTTCGCGCGGGTCAGGGTCGCGCCGATCAGGTTCGCGCCGGTCAGGTCCGCGCCGATCAGGTTCGCGCCGAACAGGTTCGCGCCGGTCAGGGTCGCGCGGGTCAGGTTCGCGCCGATCAGGTTCGCGCCGATCAGGTTCGCGTTGGTCAGGATCGCGCCGGTCAGGTTCGCGCCGGTCAGGTTCGCGCCCCGACAGTCCGGTGCGCAGGCAGGGGTTTGTGATGTGCGCGCGCCCTTCTTCTTTGGTGCTGTGTAGTAGTGAAGTTTTGCGCCTTTGAGGTTCGCTCCGCGCAGGTCGGCTCCCCGCAGGTCGGCCTTGCGCAGGTCGGCGTAGCGCAGGTCGGCTCCGCGCAGGTTCGCTTTACGCAGGTTGATGTGATGGAGCACGCTGTGATGCAACACGGCGCCGCGGAGATCCTTGCCGTGCAGGTCTTTGTGATGGCAGCTGGTGTGATGCTTGATTACGCAGCTCTTGACGGTGCGCGCCTGAGCTGAGCCAGCGAGCAGCGCGACCGATAGAAGCGACAGACAGAAGACCTTCGGAAAAGAACGCATTGCGGAAAGATACGAAATCCGCCGGGCAGGTGCGCAGGTAGCGGCTAGGGGTGTTGCGGGGTTGGTGCTAGTTGGCGCAGCCTAGGCCGTTGAGGATTCCGGTGGGCTTGACTGTGGAACAGCCGGTCGAGCCGCCCAGGGTCGTGCCGGTCAGGGTCGCGCCGGTCAGGTCCGCGTGGCCCAGCTCCGAGCCGATCAGCTTCGCGGAGGTCAGGTTCGTGTAGTTCATGCTCGCCCAGCCCAGGTCCGTATCAATCAGGGTCGCGCCGGTAAAATCCGCGTGGTCCAGGACCGCGAAGGTAAACATTGCGCCCTCAAAGGTCGTGTACCTGAAGGTCGCGTATTCCATCCTCGCGCCCATATTGGCCGTCTCTGCCATGTTCGCCCCGTCAAAGTTCGCGTATTCCCAGTGGCCGCATTCACAGACCACCTTTTGCGCGGCCGAGCTCTTTTTCTTTGGTGCGGTGTAGTTGTGCAGCTTCGCGCCCTTGAGGTTCGCTCCGCGCAGATCAGCTCCGCGTGCGTCAGCTTCGCGCAGGTCGGCGTAGCGGAGATCAGCTCCGCGCAGGTTTGCTTTGCGCAGGTTGATGTGATGGAGCACGCTGTGATGCAACACAGCGCCGCGCAGATCCTGACCGTTCAAGTTCTTGTGATGGCAGACGGTGTGATGCTTGATCTTGCAGCCCTTGACGGTGCGAGCCTGCGCTGAGCCAGCGAGCAGCGCGACCGCTAAAAGTGACAGACAGCAAACCGCCGCAAGAGAACGCATTGCGTGACTGTAAGCGATGCGCTCGACACGTGCGCTAGCGCGCCCGGCATGCCGTCCCGAAGGTGGCTTGCTTGCAGTGCTGTGTCTTTAGCGTGGAGATTGGTGCTGACTGCTTCTGAATGGGGCGCGAATGGGACGCGACGGCAAAACTCGGCCTCCGATGGTCCGAAAACCCAAGCCGGAGAGGGGATTCGAACCCCTGACCCCCTGTTTACAAGGGCCTACTTGAAGCTGTACGTCTTGCTGCTGGCGGTGCCGCTAACGGAGCCTTTCTTTGGCGTTACCGCGGCAAGCCACTTGCCCTTCGCGAGCTTGATTGTGCAGGAGCGCCTTGCGAGCTTCTTCTTGCCTTGTTTGATCGTGACGTTCTTGCAGGAGCCCTTCTTCGTTATCCGGCCGCTTTTTGCGGTGAGCGTGTAGGTAACGCCGCTCACCGGCGTGATCAGGGCGGTGATGGTCTTCGCTTTCGCTGATGAGGACCAAGTGGTCGCTGGCTTCGCAGGCCGGGGCGCGGGCGCTTGCGTGATCTTCGACACATTGTTCGAGCTGACGTTGGCGGTGTAGATGTTGCCGGCCAAATCAACCGTGATCGAGGCCGGGGTGCTGCCGGTTGTGCCAATGATTGTTGATGTGCCGCCTGGCGTGATCTTCGACACATTGTTCGTGTCGTAGTTGGCGGTGTAGATGTTGCCGGCCGGATCAACCGTAATTCCCTGCGGGTGGCTGCCGGTGGTTCCCAGGATTGTTGATGTGCCGTCGGGCGTGATCTTCGACACATTGTCCGAGCCGCGATTGGCGGTGTAGATGTTGCCGGCCGAATCAACCGCAATCCCGGACGGGTAGCTGCCGGTGGTTCCCAGGATTGTTGATGTGCCGTTGGGCGTGATCTTCGACACATTGTTCGCTTCGTAATTGGAGGTGTAAATGTTGCCAGCCGGATCAACCGTAATCCCGTTCGGGGTACTGGTACTGCCGGTGGTTCCCAGGATTGTTGATGTGCCGCCTGGCGTGATCTTCGACACATTCTTCGAGTTGGTGTTGGCGGTGTAGATGTTGCCGGCCAAATCCACCGTAATCGCGAACGGGCCGCTGCCGGTTGCGGCCCAGTTGGTTGTAGAGACGCCATCGGGCGTGATCTTCGACACATTGCTCGTCCAGTAGTTGGCGGTGTAGATGTTGCCAGCCGAATCAACCGCAATCCCCAACGGGTGGCTGCCGGTGTTTCCAAGGATTGTTGATGCGCCGCGCGGGGTGATCTTCGACACATTGTTCGAGCCGCTGTTGGTGGTGTAGATGTTGCCGGCCGAATCAACCGCGATCGCGGCGGGGTTGGTGCCGGTGGTTCCAAGGATCGACGAAGCCGCGTGCGCTGAACCAGCGAACGTTGCCGAGCAAAGCAGCAAAGCGCACGCCCCAGCTATCGAGGTTGCGCAGCGACGCGAAGAAGAACCCACGGCCAAATTCATCATTACTGATCCTCGATTTCCAAACAGCGTTGGTTTGTCAAGGGTCAGTGGGGAGACGGTTGTCTCTCGCCAACAGATGACTTGGAAGTATCTCTAATGCGCAAACTACTGAATCTCACCGTAGAAAGCGGCAGTTGCGTTGCCGCGGTGGTCCTGGGCACGGTTCCCGGGAGGGCGCGCCGAGATTAGGCTTGGTGAAGCCCAGCCTTCTGCTGCAGTCCGGCCATCCGCTCTTGATCGCTGGCAGGTCGGCGGCTTCGCTCTGGATCCCGTACACCTCTGGTACACCTGACCGGCGCTCAGCGGAGCATCGTGAGCGACACCGATGTCACACAACAGGCGTCGAAAACGCCCTAGCTGATTGCGTTTCGCCCGAAGCCGGAGAGGGGATTCGAACCCCTGACCCCCTGTTTACAAGTTCGACGCTTGGAAGCACAGCGATGCCTCGAATCGCCTGTGGTTACTGACGATTCGGGGGTGTGCACTGCTTTCACGCCTTGCCCTTGAGCGCCCCTGAGTTCCTTTGAGTTCCCGTGGTTTCGGCACACGTGCCAAAACGATTCGCGCCCCATCTGAGCCTCGCCCGGCGGGGCGCTTCTCTTTGCTGCTTGGGGTGTTGCGGTGCTGGCGCTAGGACGCAGGACAGGTTGAGAATACGCCCGTGGTGTTTATTGACGGCAGGGTGCGCGTTCCGTTTTGGCAGTCTGTGTTGTAAAAGTAGGTCCCGCTCAGGGTCGCGCCGGTCAGGTTCGCGCGGGATAGGTTTGCGTAGGCCAGGTTCGCGCCGGTCAGGTTCGCGCTGGTCAGGTTCGCCAAGGTTAGGTCCGCGCGGTGACCAGGGGTGCCGGGCCCCAGGTACGCGCTGGTCAGGTTCGCTTGGGTCAGGTTTGCGTAGCCCAGGTACGCGGTCACTAGGTTCGCGTAGGTCAGGTTCGCGCCGGTCAGGTTCGCATGCTCGGCGAACACTTGCGTCATGTCCGCGTAGCCGAGGTACGCGCTGGTCAGGGTCGCGTAGGTCAGGGTTGCCCAGTAAAGGTTCGTGTAGTTCAGGTTCGCGCCGGTCAGGTTCGCGTAGGACAGGTTCGCTTTCTCCAGGTCCGCGTAGCCTAGGTCCGCGTAGGACAGGTCAGCGCCTGAGCAGTTTGGCGCGCAGGAAGGGGTCGCTGACTTGCGCGCGCCCTTCTTCTTTGGTGCTGTGTAGTGATGAAGCTTCGCGCCTTTGAGCTTCGCTCCGCGTAGATCAGCTCCGCGTAGGTCGGCCTTGCGCAGGTCGGCGTAGCGCAGATCAGCTCCACGTAGGTTCGCGTGGCGCAGGTCCATGTTGTGCAGCACGCTGTGATGCAACACAGCGCCGCGCAGATCCTTGCCGTTCAGGTTCTTGTGATGGCAGCTCGTGTGATGCTTGATCACGCAGCCTTCGACGGTGCGCGCCTGCGCCGAACCAGCGAGCAGCGCGACCGCTAGAAGTGACAAACAGAAAACCTTCGCAAAAGAACGCATCGGGCGACGATACAAAACCCGCTCGGCGCGGGCGCCACGTCAGCGCGCTCGGCTTGCCGTCCCGATCCCGTTACCACTCTGTTGTCACTTTGGCTTTTGCGAGCCGCGAAACGTAGAGCCGGAGAGGGGATTCGAACCCCTGACCCCCTGTTTACAAGGCGCTCCGAAGGGCCTAATTGGACGGGCTAACAGCGGTACTTGTTGGGTCTGCGTCCCGTTCGATGGCGCAGGATGGCATGGTTTGGGACGCGACAGCAAAACTCGGCCTCCGATGGTCACAAAACCCAAGCCGGAGAGGGGATTCGAACCCCTTACCCACTGTTTACAAGGGCCTATTTGAAGCTATATGTCTTGCTGCTGGCGGTGCCGCTAACGGAGCCCTTCTTGGGCGTTACCGCGGCAAGCCACTTGCCCTTCGCGAGCTTCACGGTGCACGAGCGGCGAGCGAGCTTCTTCTTGCCTTGTGTGATCGTCACGTTCTTGCAGGAGCCCTTCTTGATGGTTCGGCCGCTCGTTCCGGTGAGCGTGTACGTAACGCCGGCGACCGGGGTGATCACGGCGGTGATGGTCTTCGTCTTCGCTGATGACGACCACGCGACCGCAGGCTTCGCGGGCTTGGGTGTTGGTGTGGGTGTTGGTGTGGGTGTTGGTGTGGGTGTTGGTGTTGGGTCAGGAACGGCGGCTGCCGGGGTGACGCTGTTCGATGCAGCCGATGCCGCGGTTTGCCAAGTTGCAAGTTTTGCTTTTGCGGTGAACGTGTAAGCGGTCCCGTTAGTCAGCTCGCGAACGACACACGACGACTGGACGAAGCTGATTTTGCACTGCTTGGAAGAGTCTTGAACCGCGGTGACGGTGTAGGACGATGGCGCGCCGTTCGCTGCTGACAGCGGATTGGCTGCAACGTTGACAGTTGCAGTCCGGCTCCCGGCGTTGCCGAGGACTGCAGAAGGTGCCGCAGGCCTGGCGGGCGCAGCCGGGTATGAGCTCGACGTGGTCTTCGACACATTGTCTGAGAAGAGGTTGGCGGTGTAGACGTTGCCGGCAGAATCAACCGTAAGTGCGGTCGGGTTGCTGCCGGTGGCTGCCCAGCTATTTGTTGTGATACCGGCGGGCGTGATCTTCCAAACGCTGCTCGTGGCCCCGTTGCCGGTGTAGACGTTGCCGGCCGGATCAAGTGTGATCCCGAACTGCGCAAAGCCGGTTGTGGCCCAATTGGTGGTTGAGACGCCAGCGGGCGTGATCTTGGTCACATTGCCGTCGCCGCTGTTGGTCGTGTAAATGTTCCCGGCCAAATCAACCGTGATCGCGCGTGGGTTGTTGCCGGTGCTCCCAAGCGTTGTTGACGCCCCAGCGGGCGTGAGCTTCGTAACATTGTCCGAGCCCTCGTTGGCGGTGTAGATGTTGTCGGCCGAGTCAATCGTGATCGCGACCGGGCCGCTGCCGGTTGTCCCAAGGATCGTTGATGTGCCGCCGGGCGTGAGCTTTGTCACATTGTTCGAGCCGCTGTTGGCGGTGTAGACGTTGTCGGCCGAGTCAATCGTGATCGCGATCGGGCGGATACCGGTCGTCCCCAGGACCATTGATGCACCGTCGGGCGTGATCTTCGACACATTGTTCGAGAGGGTGTTGGCGGTGTAGATGTTGCCGACCGAATCAACCGTGATCCCGTGTGGTTGGCTACCGGTGGCTGCCCAGTTGGTGGTTGAGGCGCCGCCGGGCGTGATCTTCGACACATTGTCTGAGGCAGCGTTGGCGGTGTAGGTATTGCCGGCCGAATCAACCGTTATCGCCGACGGGAAGGTGCCGGTGGCTCCAAGGATTGTCGATGCGATTTCGGGCGTGATCTTCGACACATTGTTCGAGCTGTTGTTGGCGGTGTAAAGGTTGCCAGCGGAATCGACCGCAATCGCTCGGGGGCTGGTGCCGGTGTTGCCGAGCACTGTCGGGTCGCCGTCGGGAGTGATTTTTGTGACCGTGCTTGTGCCCTGATTGGAGGTGTAAATGTTGCCTGCCGAGTCAATTGTGATCGCGTACGGAAGGGAGTCAATGTCCAACTGGCTGAGGATGCTCGCCGTGCCGTCGGGCGTGACCTTCGTGACGTTTCTTCCGGCTGCGCTTCCGCTTATGTTGGAGGTGTAAACGTTGCCTGCCGAATCGACTGTGATTCCGGTTGGCGCGCTGCCGGTCGGGGTCGCCCATCGGTAGCCGTCACCTGCGCTGCCACTTGGGGTGCCGTCGGGCGTGATCTTGGTGATCGTGTTGCGGCTGAAGTTAGCCGTATACACGTTGTTAGAGCTGTCGATCGCGATCGCAGTCGGGCCATTGCCGGTATCCGCCCACTTGTATGAGTTGCCAGCATTGCCGCTGGAGACTCCTCCCGGCGTGATCTTGGTGACCGACGAAGGACCGGAGTTGGCGGTGTAAATGTTCCCGTCGGAGTCAACCGCGATCCGGTTTGGGTTTCCTCCCGTCTTGACCTCCGTATCCCCGGGCCCCCAGTGCTCCGTTGATGACCCGTTCGGGGTTATCTTCGTCACATTGTTTGAGCAATAATTTGCTACGTAGAAGTTTCCTGCCGAGTCGCGCGCGATCCCTGCGGGGCAGTCAGCGGTAGTGACTTCCGTGCCGCCCGGACCCCAATTTTCGGTCGATGAGCCAGCAGGTGTTATCCGCGTCACATTGCCGCTGTTCGCGTTGGCAGTGTAGACATTGCCAGCAGGATCAATCGCGATCGAGTCTGGCCCATTGCCGGCGCCAGCGAATATCGCTGCTGAAGCGGTTGCTGACCCCATGGAAGCCGCGGCCCACAGGACCGCTGCGCAAGCACCCGCCAGCACGGTTGCACAGCGTCGCCACGAACCGACGTCGACCAAACTCATCATCACTCGTCCTCGATTTCTAAACAGCGTTGGTGCGTCAAAGGTCAGTGGGGCGACAGTTGTCGCACGCCAACAAGTGACTTGGAAATACCGCGGATACAAAGTACCGAACACCGGAGTACAAAGACGCAGTTGCGATTTCGCGGTGTCCGTGGGGACGGTTCGTTTTAGTGCGCGTCGACATCAGGATCGCTGAAGTCCAGCCTTCTCTTTCAGTTCGGCGATCCGATCTTGGTTTCTGGCAGGCCGGCAGCTCGCTGAATCCGGTACACCTCTGGTACACCTGACCGGCGCTCAGCGGAGCATCGTGAGCGATACAGATGTCACACAACAGGCGGCGAAAACGCCCTAGCTGATTGCGTTTCGCCCGAAGCCGGAGAGGGGATTCGAACCCCTGACCCCCTGTTTACAAGACAGGTGCTCTGACCAACTGAGCTACTCCGGCGCGGGTCGCCAGTCTACGCGTCAGTCGCGTTCGACCGGCGGCATCACGGCGCCGATGATCCAGAACAGCGGGAT
>CAESAO010000002.1_pt1 | contig 24714 bp, 28 predicted proteins | sample 7263591 | NCBI WGS metagenome assembly CAESAO01 (sample SAMEA6814056, study PRJEB35770) | uncultured Conexibacteraceae bacterium | biome: Freshwater; feature: Freshwater reservoir; material: water | place: Czech Republic | collected 2017-05-23 | depth 30m m | reverse complement strand
CTTGTACCAAGTTGCCGTCTTGCCAAGATCGGCGAAAGCCGGGAAGCGGTCGGCGTTGATGTTGGTCGCCTTGTCCATCATCATCGCGACCGGGAATTCGTCGTAGATCACCAGTACGACTGGGGTCGAATTGCCCGACTTACCGCTCGCGCCGGAAACGCCGGAGCCTTCGCTGCTCGGCATGATCACGTCAGATACGGGAGAGGCGAAGATGAACAGCGCGAGGAAGATGAACGAGGCGGGCGTAATCACCGTCATGAAGCTGCGTACTGCGGCCGTCTTCCAGAAAGCGAGCGCCACCAGTGCCCCGATTGCAAGCGCGACGATCAACGTGAGTGTGCTGCCAGCGAACGAACCTTTGACGAACTGGAGCGCGATTAATGCCGTCAGCAGCGCAACGAAGAGTAGGTGAACGAGGCGAGCGGCCTTGACTGATGCGGCGCGCACGATCAGCTCGATCAAGGTCAGTACCAACGGTGGGATGAAGGTGACGCCGATCGCGAAGATCAGAATGTCACCCGGTGTGTTCCCGCGCGCAACGAAGAAGGCGTTGTCGGTGCCGAGGACGTCGAAGAGCGGCCGCACCAAGCCAAGCACCCAGAGGGCCGCGAGCTGGAGGCCGAGAACCCACCAAGCTGGCCAAGCGGCCTCGGTGCTCGCTGGTTTTGCCGCCTCAGGTGGGCTTACGGCCTCGGTCATCGTGCTTTGGTCAGCCCCCGGCGCTACCAAGCGGGGCTAGCGTCTGGCCGCCAGAGACCGAGAACAGTTCGACCCGCGCGCTCTTGCCGCTGAGGCTTTGCGGCGGAAGGATGATCGTCACACGGATCCCGCGCGGGGTTGAGACGCTCTGCCCAACGGCGGCGATCGTGCCATTGACCGCAGCGGCCAGCGGGAGGCCGGCGTTGGCCCCAGAGATTGAGCCGGTCAGGTAGATCTGCTTGACGCCAAGGCCCGGCTGGAGCCGCGAATAGAGCTCGCTGTTGTCAAGCTGGGCGCTGGCCGTCGTTGTCGTCTGCGGCAGCGAGGCGACCTGCTTGCCGATCAGCTCCTGATTCGGACCGAGCCGGTAGAGCCCGTCGCGGCCTGGCGGGAAGAGCGCCGCCCACTCACGTGCCAACTGGTCGCGTCGGCGAATCACATCGGCGAAATCAGCGTGAATGAACTTCTCCTGGCGACCGTTGCGCACGTAAACGTCGGTGCTTGTTGGTTCCTCGCTAAGCGGAACGCCATCGAACTTCAGCCCTTCGCCGGTCTTTGTTACTTGGGCGATTGTCGGAACGATGTCCAACGAACGGGTCAGTTTCAGGTCAACCTTGCCGGCCTTCTGGCCTGGCAGCTTGACGAACAGCGGCGTGTTGGCAATCTCGGGCATGTTCTCGTCAGTGACGGGCCTGCGCGAACCGCCGGGGCGGAAGCTGACGCCGTGATCGGCGGTCATGATGAAGAGCGCCCGGTCCCAAATTCCAGCCTGCTTCATGCGCGTGATGACGGAACCGAGCACGCGGTCGCTGTACTCGGCTTGAATCAGGAAACGCTGCAGACCAACGTCGACCATGTACTTGTTCTTCGTCCAGACGCCGCCATCGCGGTCGGCGAGCCCGGCCGCATCGCCGCCGTCGGTCAGGTACTGATCGCCGGTCGGTCCGAAGCGCCACGGCACGTGCGGCATCAGCACATGCATCACGTAAAGAGGAGGCCGTCCCTTGCCGCTGATCCCGTTCTGGAGCTTGGCAATCTGACGTAGGTTGTCGTTGACGAAGGCGGCGCCAGCCAGTTCACGAATCGGCGGGCTGGCAACGAAACGAGCCTTTGGATCTTCCTTGTGCAGCGTCGAAACCTTCGGCCCCGATGCCGCGACATCGGCGAAGTCGCCGTCTGTCGAACCGATTGCAGGGAGCTTGTCGGCGAGCTGCTGCGGCAGCACAACGCGGCCAGCCACAACGGTCAGGTCGTTAAGGAGCGAGTTCAGCCGCTTTCCGGTCGGGTCGCGCGGCTTCGGACGGCAGATCGACGGCGGGCAGACCGGGGTCAGCGCCTCAATCGATTTGACGCGATGGCTGGCGGCCAGCATCGTGTAGACGCTCTGCGGGTAGGAGGTCAGTTGCTGGCTGACGGGGGTGGGGCGGATTCCGGTCAGGACGGCTGGAACGGCAGACCAAGTGCCGTCACTGACGGTCATGCTGTTCTTGTACCAAGTCGATGTTTCCGAGAGTTTGGCGAAGTTGGGGAAGCGTTCTGCGTCAATCGAGGTGTTCTTGTTCATCAGCGCAGCGGCCGGCATTTCGTCGTAGATCACAATCACGACCGGCGTTTGGCTGCCGCCCAGCCCGCTGATGCTGGTGCCCTGGGCGCTTGGGATTATCAGGTCGGAGAGTGGCGAGGCGAAGATGAAGAGCGCGAGGAAGATGAACGGCGCCGGCGTGATCACGGAGAGGAATGTGCGCATCCCCGCCTTCGTCCAGAAGGCCCAGGCAATCAGAGCGCCGATAGCCAGCGATAGCGCGAATGCGACGAACGTCGTTGAGAAGGGACCCTTGACGAACTGCAGCGCAACGATCGCTGCCAGCAGGCCGACGAAGACCAGGTGAACGACCCGCGACGCGGGCTTCGAGAAGGCGCGGACGACCAGTTCAATCAGCGTCAGGACGAGAGGCGGGATGAAGGTGATGCCAATCGCAAAGATCAGGATGTCGCCGGAGGTGTTGCCGCGGGCGACGAAGAATGAGACGTCGCCGTCGAGAACGTCAAAGAGCGGCCTTACAAGACCAAGGCACCAGAGCGCGGCGAGCTGGAGGCCAAGCATCCACCAAGCGGGCCACTTTGCAGGCCCCGACTGCTTTTCGACCTTGTCGGCCGAGGGTTCACTGCTCAATTCAGGACTGCGGCGCGTCGTGCTCAGCCGGCTCATCGGCTGCAGCGGTGGTCACGGTCGAGGACTCTTCTTCCTCGTCGCCGCGCCCGAAGAATCCCTTGATCCGCTTCCAGTACATCTTCATCGCGACGCCCGCAGCGGCAAAGCCACCGACGAGAATCTGGGCGATCATCGAGCCGCTACCGGCATCGAGATAGGCAAGGGTGGTGTGAAGACTGGCCATGGGGAGGACTCCTGAGTCGAGTGGGACGCGGGCCGGAAGCCTACGCGGTAACAACTTGTACAACTAGGTTACCGGGTTGTTATCGGGAATCCTGCAGTTGAGGGGAAAAGCCGCGAGTAAGGGGCGCGGAGGAGCTTTCGGTCAGCGCTTGAGCAGTATCCACACGAGCGTGGCCGCAAAGGCGATCTGCCCGAAGGTAAAGGCGATTCCGAGGTTGGAGGCACCAAACAGGAGTGCGATCAGCGTGCCGAGTGTGAATGCAGCGATCATTGCGACGAGTTGAACAGGCTGTGAACGGATCATGCGGCCGCTCCGATGTCGTTGCGTTCTGCGACGAGCCGCACGATGTCGCCGATGATCGAGGTGATCTCGAAATCCTTTGGCGTGTAGACGCCGGCGACGCCGGCTGCCGTGAGCTCGGGTAGATCGGCGTCGGGGATGATCCCGCCGACCACTACAGGAGCGTCGACGCCCAGTTCAGCCATGTCGTTGATCACGGCCGGAATCAGCTCGCGATGGGATCCAGAGAGGATCGAGAGGCCGACGACGTCGACATCTTCCTGCATCGCGCTGGTCGCGATCTGCGCGGGGCTCAAACGGATGCCCTCGTAAACGACTTCCATTCCGGCGTCACGGGCGCGGACGGCGATCTGCTCGGCGCCGTTCGAGTGGCCGTCGAGGCCCGGCTTGCCGACGAGGATCTTGATCCGGCGGCCCAGCGCCTCGCTTACGCGGTTGACTTCGTCGCGCAGCGCGGCGAGCGACTCATCGTCGCTCCCGCTACTGACGGCGCCGCCGACGCCGGTCGGAGCGCGATATTCGCCAAAGCTGGTGCGCAGCGCTGCGGCCCATTCGCCGGTCGTCACGCCGGCCTTCGCGGCGGCGATTGTTGCGGGCATGATGTTCTCGCTGTCGTCAGCGGCGACGCGGACCAGTTCGGCGATCGCGGCCTCGGCGGCCCCGGCGTCACGCTGTTCGCGCCAGGCGCGGACGGCCTCGGCCTGCTCGGCCTCGAGCGCCGGGTCAACGGTCAGGATGCCGCCGTCGCTGCCGGCCATCAGCGGCGACTCTTCGGTTTCCGTGAAGCTGTTGAGACCGACGACGATCTGCTCACCGCTCTCGATTCGGCGCATCCGCTGGCGGTGGCTGTCAACCAGCGCGCCCTTCATGTACTCGACCGCTTCAACGGCGCCGCCCTGGCTGGCAACGACTTCAATCTCGGCGCGGGCGCCGGTCAGCAGTTCATCGACGAGGCCGTCCATCACGACCGAGCCTTCAAAGATGTCGGGGTACTCGAGCAGATCGGTCTCGTAGGCCATCAGCTGCTGAATCCTCAGCGACCACTGCTGGTCCCACGGGCGCGGCAGGCCGAGTGCCTCGTTCCAGGCAGGAAGCTGAATCGCGCGGGCGCGAGCGTCGCGGCCAAGCGTGACCGAAAGCATCTCGAGCACGATCCGTGGCACGTTGTTCTCAGGCTGCGATTCGGTCAGGCCGAGTGAGTTGACCTGTACGCCGTAACGAAGTCGCAGCTTGCGCTCGTCGGTGACGCCATAGCGCTCGCGGCCGATCTCCTCCCAGAGGATCGTCATCGCGCGCAGCTTGGCGTGCTCCTCGATGAAGCGCATGCCGGCGTTGACGAAGAACGAAATGCGACCGAAGACGTCACCCATCCGCTCTGGCGCGACGCGCTCGGCGGCGGCGTCGAGGACGGCAATCGCGTTGCTCATCGCAAAAGCGATCTCCTGAACCGGTGTAGCACCGGCTTCCTGCAGGTGGTAGCTGCAGATGTTGATCGGGTTCCACTGCGGAACGTGCTCGACGGTGTAGGCGATCATGTCGGCGATCAGGCGCATCGACGGCGCTGGCGGGAATGCGTAGGTGCCGCGCGCAAGGAACTCTTTGATGATGTCGTTCTGCGTAGTACCGGTCAGCTCGGTCTGGGAAGCGCCCTGTTCCTCGGCGACCGAGATGTAGAGCGCCAGCATCCATGCCGCGGTCGCGTTGATCGTCATCGAGGTGTTCATCTTCGCCAGCGGAATCTCTTTCAGCAGCGCTTCCATGTCGCCGCGGTGGGCGACGGGAACGCCAACCTTGCCGACCTCGCCGCGCGCGATCGGGTCATCAGGGTCGTAGCCGGTCTGCGTTGGCAGGTCGAAAGCGATCGAAAGGCCGGTCTGACCCTTCTCCAAGTTGGAGCGGTAGAGCTCGTTCGACTTCTCTGCTGTGGAGTGGCCGGCGTAAGTGCGGATCATCCACGGGCGGTCCGGTTCGGGAAGGCGGGGGTTCATGGGGCGATTGTATGCTGAGGAGCCTTGTCAGAGCTTGAAGTCATCGATCTGCAACATCTGGGCCGCGAAGAGTCGATCTGCTCCTACAGGCAGGGCGATGTGATCATCGATCCGGGGCCGCAGGTCAGCAGCCAGCACGTAATTGACGCGCTCGGGGGCGAGGCGCCGCGGGCGATTCTGCTGACCCACATCCACCTCGACCACGCCGCGGCGACCGGTGCGTTGATCGAACTTTGGCCCGAGACTGAGGTTTGGGTTCACGAGCGCGGAGCGCCGCATGTGATCGATCCCGAACGGCTTATCGCCAGTGCGACGCGCCTTTACGGCGATGACATGGAACGGCTCTGGGGAACGATTCTGCCGGTGCCGGAGGAGCGCGTCCGCGTGCTTCGCGGCGACGAGCGGATCGGCGATTGGCGCGCGCTCTACACGCCGGGCCATTCCGGAAACCACATCGCCTATCTGCACGAGCCAACCGGCACGCTCTTCAGCGGCGACGTTGCCGGAATGCGGAGGCTCGGCGGGCCCGTGATGGCGCCGACGCCGCCGCCGGAGATTGATCTCGATGGGTGGGCGAAGTCGATTGAGCTGATCGAGAGCGTCGGGCCCGAGCGGCTCGCCGTGACTCACTTTGGTGTGCACGAGGAGGTTGACGAGCATTTGAAGGCCTTGCGCGCAGACCTCGCGCGGGCCGAAGCGTGGGCGCGCGACGCGCCCGATGCCGAGGCCTACGCAGCGCTGCAGCGTGAGTGGCTGACCGCCGCGGCCGATCCGGCGACGGCGGCCGGCTACTTCGCCGTGATGCGTTCCGAGGACGGCTACGCAGGGCTGACGCGAGCGCTACTGCAGCGCGAGAAGTAGCCAGCGGCTAGCCTTTTAGGCGATGTCGCAGACAGTTGAACTCCCCCGCACCCAGGGCCCCGGCTCCGGAATCGGTGGCCAATGGCGCGTAATCGTGCGCAACGACGACCACAACACCTTTGATGGTGTGGCTGGCGCACTTTCGCGCACGCTGCCGGGCGTGACGCTCGATGGTGGCTTCGCATTGGCCGATGAGATTCACAACCGCGGCCTAGCGATTGTCTGGAGCGGCCATCAAGAAGCGGCCGAGCTTTACTGGGAACAGCTGCGCGACGCGGGCCTGACGATGGCGCCGCTCGAGCAGAGCTAACGAAGCGGCCGACTAGGACTGAACGGCAGGCTCAGCGTCCGGCTCGGGAGCCTGACCGGCGTCCGACTTACCCGCCCCGCCATTCGGCTGCGCCGCGTCGATGCGCCCTTCTCCGACGAGGTCGTTCCACGCGTAGAAGACCGGCACCTGGTACCAGCCGGAGGTGATTGCGCGGAACTCGGTCATCTCAGGGCCGGACCACCAGCGCTCAAAATCGAGCTTGCTTTCGAACTGTGCGATCTGCGTGAACTTGTAGCGGTCGTCACGGCTGCGGTGAACGGCCCAAGCGGTCGCGCCGTAGCGGAGCGCGGTCGGCGCGACGTCATGCAGCGCGGCCTCCAACTTGTCTCCACGGAAGCCGTTTGCGTACCAAGGAATATCGACAACGCTCGTCATTAGGCACCTACCTCTGCTCGAATTGCCGGCGGCTCGGCTGGGGTTTCACCGCTGCGACCAAGATTCTCCTCTTCGGCCCCGACGAGAACAGCGATTTTGCCTGCGTGCTTGTTCTCATGCATTAGCTGGTGGGCGACGGCGACGTCCTCAAAACCCATCGTCTTCCAGAGCACCGGCTTGATCAAACCGTCATCGATCAGCTTGTTTGCCTTCGTGCACTCCCAGGCGTTGGCGAAGTGCGAGCCAAGGATCTCCTTCTGGCGCATCCAGAGATAACGGACGTCGAAGTCGAGCGTGAAGCCCGAAGTGGCGCCGCAGATGACAACCTTGCCGAACGGCTTGACTGTGAAGACAGAGGTCGGGAAGGTCGCCATTCCGACATGTTCGAAGACGATGTCGGGAGCTTCGCCAAGGATCTCCTTGACGCGCTTTGCAAACGCTCGGCTTACCGCGAAGCGCTCCTTCTCTTCCTCCGGCGTCTCGTTGCCGGTTCGCATCATTCCCGCGAACTCACGGCGGTCGATGTAGTCGGTTGCGCCGAGCTGCTTAATCAGTTCGCCCTTGCCCTCGGACGAGACAACGCCAACGCTCTGAGCGCCTGCTGCCTTGACAAGCTGGGTTGCGAATACGCCGAGGCCGCCGGCGGCGCCCCAGATAAGAACGCGTTGGCCAGCCTGCAGCTTGGCGCGGTCGAGCAGCATGCGGTAGGCGGTGAAATAGGTGAGGCCATAGCTGGCCGCTTCCTCCCAAGAGAGCGCAGCGGGCTTCGGCAGTAGCTGCTGGGCCTGCACCTTCGTGAACTGGGCGAATGAACCCCAGGTCGTTTCGTAGCCCCAAATCTTCTGCGACGGCGCGGCCATCGGGTCGAGGCCGTGGACCTCGACATCTTCGTATGAAGCCTGGTTGCAGTGGACGACCACCTCGTCGCCTGGCTTCCAGCGCGTGACGCCAGCGCCTACCTTCCAGACGATTCCGGAGGCGTCAGAGCCGCCGATGTGATGTCCGAATTCGGGGTGATCGCCGGACTTGAATACCGAGACAGGCTTGCCGAGGGCGGCCCAGACGTTGTTGAAGTTGACGCCGGCTGACATCACTCGAACGACGACCTCGAAGGCCGCCGGTTCAGGCGTGTCAACCTCTTCGAGCTGGAAGGCGTCGATCGGCTCGCCTTCGCGCTCCTCGCGGATCACCCAGGCGGTCATTGTTTTCGGCAGCTCGCCCGGTTCAGTGCTCACATTTGCGATTGCGGAGATGTCAACGGTCATGGCGCCCATCTTACGGTTTGCGCGCGGAAGGAGACTTGCCGGGGCGAGTAGTCCGGGGTGGCGCCGATACTTGGCGGCGATGGCGAGCGATCAGAACAGCAGTAGCGAGCGGACGCAGGCCTTCGACCTGGACCGCACGATCTCATTGAGCGACGGCATCTTTGCCTTCGCGCTGACGTTGCTGGTGCTAAGCATCAGCGTCCCTGAGATCGCGGCAAGCAGCTCCAGTAGTGAGCTTTGGACGGCACTGAAAGAGCGCCAAGGCGAGATCATCTCCTACCTGATCAGCTTTGCCGTCATCGGCGGCTTCTGGATCCGTCACCACAAGTTCTGCGGCATGCTGAAGAGCGTCGACGGTCCGTTCCTCGTGATCAACCTGATCTATCTCGCGACGATCGCCTTCATTCCATACCCGACGCAGTTACTCGGCGATTTCGGGAACGCGGCAGCGTTTTCTTTCTACGCGGCAGCGATTTCGATTTCGATCCTCGCCTCAGCGGCGCTCAACGAGCACGCGTTGCACTCGAAGCTGTTCGCCACTCCGCGCACACGCGACGAGACCAAGGAGGTTCGCATCAGCGGGGGGTTGGTGGCTGCCGGGTTCATCCTCTCAATCCCTCTCGTGCTGCTGACGAACGATCTCTGGCTCGGCTACCTCTGCTGGTTCATTGGGCCGAATGTCCGCCTGCTTCGGCGGGAGCGCAGCTCAGGGGAGCATTAGGTCATTTTGCGCTGACGGCCGCTCGCCGCTGACGCTGAGCAGCGAAGCCGGGATCGAGTCCCCTTCAACCGAGAGAGAGTAGGTGCCGTCGGTCACGTTGGCTTTGATCGCTGCGGTGTTGTTCGGCGCGATCGTCGTGCTCTGACTGCTTAGCTGCAGGTCGGAGCTGCCGGATGGAGAGTTGGCGGCGAACGTGATCTTTTGATCCGTGCCGGTCAGGTTGCTGATGACCAGCGTCACCGGGCCGCCGCCGATTCGGTTCGGCGAGATCGAAATCTTCTTCGGCATCAGCGAAGCACTGAGCTGCAGCGGGACAGGAGGGCGGAGCTCGTTGTCTGTTCGCTCCTTCGTGCCACAGGAGGCAAGGGCCACCGCGGCGAGCGGCAGGAGGGCGAAGCTGGTTATGCGAGTCGCTTTCAGCATTGGTTGTCCTACGGCGCTTGATGCACCGCTGAAGCGAACTCTAACGGACGCTTAGAGACCGATGCTGGAGTGCTCGTCGGCGGGCTCATCGGTGAGCGAGAAGAGCTCGGCCTGGAGGCGTTCCCATGCTTCGCTCTCGGCACGTGCGTACTCGCTGCCTTGAATATCGCGGAGATCTTCGAGGTAGTTCTCCCACGCAGCCTGCACGCGCGGATCGAGTGTTGTCTTCGGTTGCGGCGTGGTCGTGGTCACGGCAGTCATCCTCCTCCAGCTCGATGATCGGATGACTGTACCCCTCGCCCCGGAGGGTTGGTGCTGAAACCGGCTAATGCCCGCTGGCAGCGGGAAAAAGCTTCGCTTCGACTGCGCCGTCGCCGACTTGAAGTGTTGTTCCGTCTTCAGCCTCGCGGCGAATCAGAGCCAACCCGATCGGCCCGTTTTCGGGTGAGTGGGCGATGCTCGTCAACGTTCCCACCTCGCGCTCGCCGTTGCTGAGCGCATCACCAAGCTCAGCTTCGCCGCTCAGCCGCAACGAGCAGAGCCTGCGGTTGGGGCGGCCGCGATAGTGCAGCCTGGCGATCGTCTCCTGGCCGACATAACAGCCCTTCGTGAAGCTGACGGCGCGTTCGTTGAGTCCCGCCTCCTGAGGGATGACGGTCTCGTCCAAGTCGACGCCGTAGCGGGGTCGGCCGCTTTCGATGCGGGCCAGTTCGGCGAGCGGCTCACCGGCGGCGACTGCGCCCTGCTCGAGCAGGGCGACTCGCACCGCTTCGGCGGCGTCGGCAGCGCAGAGAACGTCAACGCCCAGATCGGTTGCGATCAGGAGAACCGGCCAGCCGCCGAGATCGGTTGCGGCGTTGTCATCCTCGTGCGCGCCGAGCTTCTCGTCGCCGAGAATCGCGCGCGACTGCGGCCCAATAAGCGAGAAGAGGCTGGTTTCAAGTGTCCGCTTGTGAAGCTCGGCGTCGTAGCCGACGAGGCCGTGGCGGACGGCATCGAAGATCGCCTGCAGCGCGCAGCGTTCCATGTCAACCAACAACTCGTCATCGGTCTCGAGCACGCGCAAGTCACCAAGCATCCGGCCCTTCGACGTACAGCAGGCTGCAAGGCAGCCACGCCCAGGGGTGAGCGCTTCGATCTCGTTCGTGACAACTGCGCTGAGCGCTTCCTTGGCCTGTGGGCCGGTGAGCGCGAGCCGGCCGCGGCCCGAGCGGTCAATCAGCGCCGCGCCGCTGCGCAGCGCGGTGATCTCGGCAGCGGATGGTGAGGCGTCGGGCATCGTCGTTCGAGGATAGGCGCAGCGCCTTGCGCGGTCTTAATTAGCTGGCTTGATCATAAATGTTAGGCGTGGCATAATCTGGCGATGGAGCGGATGCATGAACGCCACAGCCCCGCTGTTGAGGACTACGCGAAAGCGATCTACACGCTGCAGGAACAGGCCGAAGGACCGGTAACAACGACCGCTCTGGCCGAGCGGCTCGGCGTAAGCGCCGCGTCGGCTTCGGGGATGGTGCGCCGCTTTGGCGAGATCGGGCTTGCCGAGCACGAGCCCTACAAGGGCGTAGAACTGACCGATGCAGGCCGTGCAGTCGCGCTCGAAGTGATCCGGCACCACCGCCTGATCGAGCTGCTGTTGGCTGACCTTGGCGTTCCCTGGGACAGGGTTCACGACGAGGCGGAGGTGCTGGAGCATCACATCTCGGAGGAGCTTGAGGCGGTGATTGCCGCCCGTCTTGGAGACCCGACGCACGACCCTCATGGCGACCCGATCCCGGCCGCCGACTTGACGCTTGATGAGAGGCCAACCGTCTCGCTTGATCAACTCCAGCCGGGGGAAGGCGGTCGCTTCGTGCGCGTCTCCGACGCCGATCCCGAGATGCTGCGATACCTCACTGGGTTGGGGCTGGCCCCGGGAGAGATGCTTGAGCTGTTGCGCCGCGAGCCGTTCGAAGGCCCGCTGATAGTCGGTTTCGGTGGCCAAGAGCACCCGCTTGGGGTGGCGCTTGGACGGGCGATGCGGATAGAGGCGGCGAAGTGACGGCGCCGCTTCGAGAGGAACTCGGCGCTGACGCAATCCCGGCCGGCGTCGACGCCGAGACTGCGGTGCAGCTTGACCTGAGTGACCTCGAGCGACTGCGCAGTCGCGGGCGGATGCGGACGATGTTGGCGCTGCTGGGCCCGGCCTTCGTTGCCTGCATTGCCTACATCGACCCTGGAAACTTCGCGACCAACATCAGCGCCGGGTCAACCTTCGGCTACCTGCTGGTCTGGGTGCTCGTCAGCGCCAACCTGATGGCGATGCTGATTCAGAACCTGTCAGCAAAGATCGGCATTGCGACAGGCCGCAATCTTCCTGAACTCTGCCGCGAGCACTTCCGGCCGCCGGTCGTCAGGGGGCTCTGGCTGCAGGCCGAGGTCGTTGCGATGGCGACCGATCTGGCCGAGTTCGTTGGTGCGGCGCTGGCACTGAACCTGCTCTTCGGCGTCCCGTTGTTCGCAGCCGGTTTGATCACGGCTGTCGCGTCGTTTGCGGTCCTCTCACTGCAGCAGCGCGGCTATCGCCGCTTCGAGGTAGCGATCTCATTCTTCCTCCTAATAATCCTGCTCGGTTTCCTCTACAACACGCTGAAGATCGGCTTCGACCCGGGCGCTGCGGCAGCGGGGTTGGTGCCCTCGTTTGACGGATCGAACAGCGTGCTGTTGGCAGCGGCAATCCTCGGCGCGACGGTGATGCCGCACGTCATCTATCTCCACTCAGCACTAACCCAGGGGCGCATTAAGCCGCGCGATGACGATGAGCGCAGGCAACTGCTGCGGTTCCAGCGCGTCGATGTAACGGTCGCGATGGGCCTGGCCGGGGTGGTCAACCTGCTGATGCTGGTTGTCGCCGCCTCACTCTTCTTCGAGGGGCCTCTCGGCGGCACGGCAACGATTGAGGGCGCCTACAACGGCTTTGATCAGCTCGTCGGCGGCGACGCTGCGCTGGCCTTCGCGCTAGCGCTACTGGCTTCCGGCTTTGCGAGCTCGAGCGTTGGTACCTACGCCGGTCAGGTCGTGATGCAGGGATTCATTAACCGAACGATTCCGCTCGCGCTGCGTCGCTCGATCACGATGGCTCCTGCGCTGATTGTGCTGGCAATCGGCGTAAACCCAACGGATGCCCTGGTTATCAGTCAGGTCGTGCTTTCTTTCGGGATCCCGTTCGCGCTTGTGCCGCTGGTGCTGCTCACGCGCCGAGCCGACGTCATGGGCGCGCTCGTAAACCGGCGCGTGACGACGCTTGCGGCTTCGCTCGTGGCCGCGTTGATCATCGCACTGAACCTCTTTCTTCTAGTTCAGATCACAATCGGCTAGCGCCGCGGCTGCGCGGCCGGGTAACCTGCAGGGCGTAATGGGACTCGCCGCTTCATTCCAAGAGGTTCTCGATTCATTGCCCGACGACTGGTCGGACCTCGACCTCGACCTGCGGATCTTCGATGAGTCGCGTTATGTCGAAGCGGCAACCTTCCTGGTCGTCTGCAATGCACAGCCGTACTCGCATAACGACTGGCACTGGAAGCTGCTCTGCGCGCACCGCTTCGGCCACGCCGCAGCGCCGCAGGCCGTTCACCGCTCGCTGCTGTTCCTGGACGAGGCCGGGATCGATGGCGAGTTCGTCGTCCGTAGCGTCCGTTCCGGCCGCGCGCCGGTATTCGACTCCTGGGGGCGGCCGGAGAGCGTGCGCGAAGATTTCCGCCGCATTCACAACCAGTAGAGATGGCGAAGGTCGTAGCCGCCGTTCCCGATCTGCTGTTCGGTTCGAAGTTGGAATCGGCGCTGAGCGGCGCCGGCTTCGAGTGCAGCCTGATCGCCGATCTGCAAACGGCGCGCGCCGCTGCCGCCGATGCAGATCTGCTCGTTGTCGATCTGACCGATGCCGACTTCGGTGGCGTCGCGATGGTTGCTGAGATGGGGAAGGCCGGTGAGCTCGCGTCGCTGCGCACACTTGGTTTCTACAGCCACGTTGAACCGGAGGTCAAAGCGGCCGCCACGGAGGCTGGGTTCGACCTTGTTGTGCCGCGCTCGCGGATCAACCGTGAGGGCGCCGAGCTCGCAGCGAAGCTGCTCGCCGGCGCATAGACTTGCGAAGCAATGCGTCGTCGCGTCACCTTCTCCCGCAACTTCACGCTCTCGCTCTCACGCAGCTGCCAGTGCTACTGCAAGTACTGCGCCTTCAAGACGCATCAGCCCCATCTGCACACCCCGGACGAGGTCGATCGCTTCATCGAACAGGCGGTCCGGCGCAACTCGAAGGAGCTGCTGATCCTGACTGGAGAGCGGCCGGAGGCTGTCGAGGGCGTTGCCGAGCAGCTCGCGGAGCTTGGCCACGCGGATTTCACGGCCTACGTCGTATGGGCCTGTGAGCGGGCGCTTGAGCGCGGGCTGTTGCCGCACACCAACCTTGGCGTAGTCCCGCGCGACGACCTGATCCGGCTCCGCGCCGTCACCGCATCGCAGGGTTTGATGCTCGAATCGACACGCGATGATCTGATTGCCCACCAAGGTTCGCCGACGAAGGCTCCTGCGCGGCGGCTGGAGATGATCGAGTGGGCCGGCGAGCTGAAGATCCCGTTCACGAGCGGAATCCTCGTTGGGATTGGCGAATCGCACGAGGATCGCCTTGAGGCGCTCGATGCGCTGGCTGAGGCCAACTCTCGCCACGGGCACATCCAAGAGGTGATCATCCAGAACTTCGTGCCGCACGATTCCTACTACGGCGAGGACGTCGGCGAGCTGGCGGACGCGGCTGCGACGCGTTTCTGGGAGACCGGGATCGGCGAGCCGAGCGGAGCCGAGCTGCCGGCTTGGGCGACCGGCGTGACGATTGAGCAGCTTGAGCAGTTGATCGTTTACGCGCGCGAGAACCTGCCCGGCGTTGGCGTTCAAGTGCCGCCAAACCTCTCAGAACACTGGCCGCAGCTCGTTGCCGCCGGAGCGACCGACCTCGGCGGACTCTCAGCCAACGGTGACCACATCTCTCCCGAGCAGCCGTTCCCGTCACCGCATCAAGCCCGAGCGCGGCTGCTTGAGGATGGCGTTGCGCTTACCGAGAGGCTCTGCGTCTACTCCAGCTACATCGGCACAGAGTGGACCGCTCCGGCAGTGCTCGACACGATCCGCGCCAAGTACTGGAGTTTCATTCCGCGCGGCGGGTCCGGCCGCAGCGAGGCGCCGTTTGCGATCAACTCCGACCTTGTCGGCCCCGCAATCGAGAAGGGGCGCGCCGGTGAAGCGCTCGGGGCGGAGGAGCTGACGGCGCTGTTCGCTGAGACTCGGCCCGAAGCGATCGAGCAGATTCGCGTCGCCGCTGACGAGCTGCGGGCAGAGCTGGTCGGCGAGAAGGTCAGCTTCGTCGTAAATCGCAACATCAACATCTCAAACGTCTGCACGGTCGGCTGCGCATTCTGCGGCTTCGGTCAAAGTCGCCGCTCGCCGGAGGCTTACAACCTTGATCAAGCGGAGTTCGTACGTCGAGTTGACGAGGCAGTCGAATTCGGCGCCAGCGAGCTCTGCATCCAGTCTGGGATTCACCCCGATTGGCAGCTCGACGACTACCTCAGTTGGCTTCGGTTGGCTAAAGCGACCGCGCCGCAGCTCCACCTCCACGCCTACAGCCCGATGGAGATCGCCCACATGTGTGACATCTCGGGCCTGCCTGCGGCCGAGGTCTTCGCGCAGCTCGCCGAAGCAGGCCTCGGTTCAACGCCGGGAACGGCGGCCGAGGTCCTTGACGACGGAGTGCGTCAGCGGATCAGCCCCAACAAGCTGCCAGCGGCGCGCTGGGTCGAGATCATCGAAGCGAGCCACCGCGCCGGGCTCCGCTCAACAAGCACCGTGATGTTCGGCCACATCGAGGAACCGTGGGAACTTGCCGAACATATGCGCGTAATCCGCGAACTGCAGCAGCGGACGGGGGGGATCACGGAGTTTGTGCCGCTCTCATTCATTCCCTTCCACACGCTGCTCGGTCGCACGCACGGGATCGAAGAGATCAGCCGTGAAGAGAACCTCAAACACACCGCCGTCTTCCGCCTCGCGCTGGGCAAGACGATTCCAAACCTGCAGGCGAGCTGGGTCAAAATGGGTCTTGATACGGCGACCGAGGCGCTGCGATGGGGCGTCAATGATCTTGGTGGCACGCTGATGGAGGAGAACATCAGTCGCCTTGCCGGCAGCTACCACGGTGTGCGCCTCGAGCCTGAGGATTTGATCGCCGCGGCGCACCGCGCCGGTCGTCCGGCCTTCGAACGTGAGACGCTCTACGGCGTGAAGAGCGAATATCCACTCGGCGGGAAGATTGAGGCGGTGACGGCATGACCGGACTCGGCGACGACCAACAGGCGATTACGCCCGAAGGGCTGAAGGCCTTGGAGGCCGAACTGGCCGAACTCGAGGGACCAAAGCGGGCCGCGCTCTCGAAGCGGATTCAGGCCGCGCGCGAAGAGGGTGACCTAAAGGAGAACGCCGAGTACCACATCGCAAAGGACGACCAGTCGCACATGGAGACGAAGATCCTGCGCCTGCGCGAGCGGCTGCGCAGCGCCGTCGTCGTAGAAGCCGACAGCACTGCAAAGGTCGTGGCCTTCGGAATGCCGGTCACGGTCACCGACCTGGAGTCAGGCAAGCAGCAGACCTTCACGATCGTTGGGCCAACCGAAGCGAAGCCGGCGGCAGGGAAGCTTTCGAGCGAGTCGCCGGTCGCCCAGGCGCTGTTGGGATCGGCTCCGAAGGACGAGGTCCAAGTTGAAACGCCTGGCGGTGCACGCCGATGGCGCGTCGATTCGCTCGGCAGTTAGAGGAAGCGATCTTCTGACGGCGGCCTGAGCAGCGCCTGCGCGCCGGGCCCGTCATCGACGCTGATCAAGCGGTCGAGGCCGCGAACGACGACCGCTGGGCAGGAGCCATCCTTCGTGCGGGCAAGGTCGGCCGCCGCGGCGGCCTGGTCGGCCACGGCGATCAAGGTTGCGCTCAGAGGCCTGCCCTCGCTGTCCTTGCGTCCGCGCCAATCCTCAAGCGGTGTCAACCCCGCCAGTCCGATTGCCACGTCGACCTGTCCGAGTCGCCAGGCGCGGCCAAACGAATCGGTGATCAAGACCGCCGGGTGGCCCGGCAGGGCGGCGCGGAGAGCGCGGGCGCTGGCATCAGGATCGCGTGGCAGGAGGACTAGCCGACCTTCGGCGCCGGAGTTTGAAGCGTCGACGCCGGCGTTGGCACAGATCAGGCCGTGATGGGTGCGGCATACGAGCAGGTCGCCGCTATCGCGAATGATCGACGCGCTCTGTTGGAGAATCACTTCGACTTGGCGCGGGTCGCGCTGCTGCCGCTCGGCGATCTCAATCGCCCGCGGCGAGGGCTCAATGTCGGCGAGCTCGACGGTTGATCCTTCGGCCTTGGAGACGATCTTGTGGGCAATGACGAGCAGGTCGCCGGCGTCGATCGGTTGCTCGGCCGCCGCAGTGATCATCGCTGCCAGGTCGTCACCCGGACTTATCTCCGGCAGTCCTTCAACCGTCAGCAGTTCAATTCGGCTCACCGCGGGCCGAGCCGCCCGATCACGGCACGGGTGTACGGCGCGACACTGGGTTCTTGATCCTCAAGCGCTGTGTAAAGAGCGTCAAGGTCGTCGGCAGTATCAACGTCGAGGCCGATTCCAAAGTTGGGTTCGATCCGCGATGACGCGCCGGCGGCGTCGGCAATCTGCTGGTGCCGTTCGCAGCTGCCCTCTCCGAATGATGGGCTGATCACGTCGGCGGGGGTGAGGATCAGTGCGTTGGTTCCGTTGCCATGGCGGTCGGGGATGATTACGACCTCGTCTTCAGCGAGTGACCCGATCAGTGAATCAATCTCGGCCGGGTTGACCGCGGGAACGTCACCGGCAATCAGGAGCGTGTGGAAGGCGCCGTCGGCGACAGCCCAGTCGATCCCTCGCTGTGCAGCTTCGCTGTGGCCTTCGCTTGGGTCATCCGCGACCACCTGGGCACCTGCGCCGCGGGCCAGCGCCTCGGCGCCCGGCTCGCTGGTCACGACGACGATGTCATCGACCAGATCACAGCGACGCAGCGCAGCAAGTACGTCGCTGAGCATTCCGGTCGCCAGTGCGAGTCGTTGCGCCGAAGAGAGGCCGCCGTCCGCAAGGCGCGCCTTGGCGGAAGGAAACCGCTTGACCGGCAGTACGGCAACGAGACTCATACTCAGAGAGATAGCGCGTCAGCGGCCGCGAGTGCGTTGCGGGCAACGATGCGGCGCGACTGCGGAGAGTCCATCAAAGTCGATGCGACGGTCACCTTGAGCCCCTCGATCGCGACCGGCTCGTCGGTAATCAGCCCATCTATCAGGCCTTCGTAGGCAGCGGCGATTCCGGCCGCGTCCACGCTCAGGCCGGCGTGCTTCATGAACTCAGCGGTTGGGCCTTTCAGCACAGAGCCGCCGACGATCGGTGAAACGGCCAGCAGCGGCGCCGGTGAATCAAGCAGCGCGTCGTAGAGGCCGCTTAGCTCGAGAATTGGCCCGATCGAGATGACGGGGTTGGAAGGACCGATGATGATCGTCCGCGCGTTGGCGATCGCCTCCATCACCTCGGCGGTGGGCCTCGCTTCATCGATCCCAATCAGCCGGACGCCGTCAACCGGCCCTGCGCCCTGCTCGGAGATCAGGAACTGCTGGAGCCCGTGCCAGCTGCCGCGTGCATAGACCTGCGTCTGAACCTGTTGGTTGCTCATTGGCAGGACGCGGGCCTCGACACCAATCGCGTTCGTCAGCAGTGCCATTGCTCGGGTCGGTGTGCTGCCTCGCTCGAGCAGGCGGCGTCGCTCGGCGCACCAGGCGATGTCGCGGTCGCCGAGGTTGAACCAAACGCTGCTGCCGTGCCGACGCAGCGCGTCCATTGCTTTGAAGCTGTCTCCATCGATTCCCCAGCCGCGATCATCGATCAAGTCGGCGAGAGTGAAGCTGATCAGGTCCGGGTCGGGAGAGACCGGCACGCCGTAGATCTCGATGTCGTCGGCAGTGTTGGCGATTACGACGAGATCCTCGCCGACGTGGTCGAGCAGCCCGCGCGCCAGCTTCGCGCCGCCGGTTCCGCCAGCGAGGACGACTACCGGGCCGCGGCTCACAGCCCGGTGATGCGGATGCCGGTGTGAGCCTTGTTGCGGATGTTGATGCCGATCATTAGTGCAGTGAGCGATTCGGTAATGCGCGAGTTCTCAAGCCGCCCGGCATCAACTGCACGCAACCCCGCGATTGCTTCGATCAGTTCCGCGGCGACTGCCTTCTGTTCCTTGTCGTCGCCGCAGACGAGCACGTCCTCATCAAACTTGTGATCGAGGTCGGCAAGCATCGCGGCACTGACCGTGTGAAGCGCGCTGACGATTCCGACGCCGTCGGGGAGCAGCGAAGCAGCCTGCTGCGCGGCAGAGCCTTGCCAAACGCCGAGCATCTGCGTTGGCTTGCCGCCGACCTGCGCGGCGAGCGGAACGCTGGCGTCGATCACCAACTGGCCGGCTTTGAGCGATTCGCCTATCTGCTTCACCGTCTTTGCCTGGGCGCTGAATGGGACCGAGAGAACAACGACCGGTGAGGCGGCTGCAGCAGCAACGTTGTCTACGCCTTCGATCACGGCGCCTGGAACGGCAGCGACTATCGCCGCCGCCGCTTCAGCGGCTCGGTCTGCCTCGCGGGAGCCGAGGACGAGCGGCACTCCGGCCTGCGCCCAGCGCAGCGCGAGGCCTTGGCCGAGGGCGCCGCTGGCGCCGATGATCGAGACGGAGGAAGGCAAGGGCATCGGCGCGGAGTATAGGTTTCAGCGCATGAGACTTGAGAAGAAGTTGGCGGTTGTAACCGGCGGTGCGAGCGGAATCGGCGCGGCCACCTGCCGGCGACTAGCGGCGGAGGGCGCGACTGTGATCGTCGCCGACCTGCAGATCGACGCCGCTCGCGAGCTCGCTGGGGAGATCAGCGGCGCAGCAATCGAGCTCGACGTAACCGACTTCGCGGCCGTCCACAGCAGCTTCGAGGCTGTCGCCGTCGAGCACGGGCAGATTGACATTCTCGTCAACAACGCAGGGACCGACCGCTTCGCCTTCTTTATCCACACCGACGAGGAGCTGTGGGATTTCCTGCTCGCCGTGAACGTCAAGGGCGTCTTCAACTGCACTCACGCAGTGCTGCCGGCGATGCACGAGCGCAAAGCTGGCGTGATCGTCAACGTCGCCAGCGAAGCGGGGCGCACCGGCTCGCCTGGTTCGGTTGTCTACTCGACCGCCAAGGCCGGGGTGATCGGCTTCACGAAGGCGATCGCGCTGGAGTCGGCCCGATACAACGTGCGCAGCAACGCGGTTGCGCCGGGGCCCGTTGACACGCCGCTCTTCCAAGCCGCAGCAACGATGCTCGGCGAGCTCGGCGAGAAGCTCCAGCAAGGAATGATCTCGAAGACGGCGATGGGTCGTGCCGGGCAGCCGGAGGAGGTCGCTGCTGCGATCGCCTTCCTTGCCAGCGACGATGCCTCGTTCGTGACAGGCCAGACGCTGAACGTCAGCGGCGGCCTTTCGATGGCCTAGCGTTCGGCTAGCGATCGGGCCTGAGAGTGGCTGAGTGCTAATTCGTCACTCGCGCGCGATGTATGGTCGCAACGTGTTGACAGCAGATCTAGAGGCCGAGCAAGCCAGATGAGCGGCCAGAAGCGTCAGTGGCTCCCGCGCGATCTGATCGCCGGCGCCACCCTTACTGCGATCGCCGTCCCCGAGGTGATGGGCTACGCGAAGATCGCGAAGATCCCTGTTGTAACCGGTCTCTACACGCTGGTCATCCCGGTGGTTATCTTTGCCGTCTTCCGCTTTCGCTCGCATCTCGTTGTCGGAGGCTCGTCCGTCGTCGCGGCCGTCTTGGCATCAGGGCTTGGAGGCGGCGCGATCGCCGGCGTGCTCCCCGAATCGCAGCAGTGGTTGGCATACGTAGGCGTGATTGCGCTCGTCTGCGCCGCCATGTTGTTAATAGCGGGGCTCTGCAAACTTGGCTTCGTTGCCGACCTGATCAGCGTCCCCGTGGCGGTAGGCCTCTATGCCGGCATCGGCATCTTCATCGCTTCGCGGGAGATTCCCGGCGCGCTTGGCCTGCCGACCGGAAACGGTTCGTGGCTCGATCAACAATGGGCGAACCTGAACGCTGCTGACCAAACCAATTGGAAGACGGTTGCTTTTGCTCTCGGAACGGCAGTGGTAGTGCTTGGCTGCCGGCGGTTCCGGCCCAACGTCCCGGGTTCGCTGCTCGCGCTCGTGCTTGGAATCGCAGTTTCGGCGGCGGTAGGCGCATCCGCGTCAGGCGTCGCGGTCATCGGCGACGTACCGGCGGGGCTCCCACCGGTCGGGCTGCCCGAAGGAGTCGGCCTCAACGATCTGCTGGCGAACAGCGGTTCGATCTTGCTGATTGCTGCATCCTGCTTCTTTCTGATTATCGTCGAGACGGCCGTAACCACGCGCTCGGTCTCACTACAAACCGGCGTCCGGGCGCAGCTCGATCGCGACTTGCTCTCGCTCTCAGGTTCGAACCTTCTTGCTGGCCTCGGCTCGACGATGGCCGTCAGCGGCAGTGCTACGAAGACCCAGTTTCTCTACGACGAGCGAGGACGCACGCAGTTTGCAAATCTCACGATGGCGCTGCTCGTACTGCTGTTGCTGATCTTCTCGTCTCTATTAGCCAAGCTGCCGATCGCTGTGATCTCGATGCTCGTTTTCATTCTTGGTTGCCGGATGGTCAACGTCAACAGCCTGCGGCAGATTATTGGTCAAAGCAGGCTCGAGTTTGTGGCGGCGATCAACACCGCAATCATCACCTGCGTCTTTGGCGTCCAGTACGGCGTCTCAGTGGCGATCATTTTCTCGATCCTTTACATCTTCAAACGCCAGTGGTCGCCCGAGGCATTCGTGATCGGCCTCGACGGTGAGAACGACCCGGTCTATACCGCAAGTCGTCCGGGCTTAGAGAGTCAGCCCGGTTTGATTGTGTTCCGCTACACGGCGAGCCTGTTCTTCGCGAACGCAAGCAACTATGCCGACGCTGTCCGCGAGATGGTCACGCAAGCGCCGCACCCCGTTGAGTGGTTCGTGATTGATGGTTCATCACTCGGCAACATCGACTACTCCGCTGGCCTCGAGCTCCAAACGCTCTTTGATTTCCTCGAACAGCGCGACATCACGTTGGCCCTAGCGCGAGCGGATCAGCATCTGAGCGAAGTGCTCGCCAATCTGAGCCTCGATCAACGGATCGCCGAAGATCGGCGCTTTGCCACGCTGCCGGAGGCTTACGCTGCCTTCAACGTCAGACGCTGAACGTCAGCGGCGGCCTCTCGATGGCTTAGCTGCCGCTGAAGTTGGGGTCGCGCTTCTCGCTTAGGGCGCTGACGCCTTCGCTGAAGTCTGCGCTGTTCGCGCAGAGCTGCTGAGCGGCGACCTCTTGCTCGAGCGTCAAGGCCAGCGCCGGCTTGGCGGCGGCGTCGATCACGCGCTTTGAGAGGCCGACGGCGATCGGTGCGCAGGCCAGCAGCTCGGCGACAAGCTGATCGGTCGCGGCATCGAGCTCCTCGGCAGGGGCGACGCGGTTGGCGAGCCCGATCCGCTCAGCCTCTGTGCCGTTGATCATCTTCGAGGCCATGATCATTTCCTTCGCGCGGCCAAGCCCGACGATCGATGGCAGCCGTGATGATCCGCCGACGTCGGGGATCAGACCGACTCGCGTCTCAGGCAGCCCGACGATCGCGCTGTCGGAGATCGTCCTCAGGTCGCAGGCCAGCGCGAGTTCCAGCGCGCCACCGATGCAGGCGCCGTGGATCTGGGCGATCGTTGGCTTCGTCATCTCTTCCAGGAGGTTCCAGCTTTCGATCATCGGGCGGCGGAAGCCGCGCAGCTGGGAGGGGTCCTCGATCAGCGGTAGGAAGCTGGCGAAGTCGACGCCGGACGAGAACATTGCGCCCTCGCCGCGCAGAACAACGACGCGCACTTCGGGGTCATTGGCGGCGTACTCAATCGCCTCGCCCAGCGCCAGGATCATCTCGGCGTTCATTGCGTTGCGCTTCTCGGGGCGGTTGAGAATCAGGTGGCGGACCGCGCCGCGGTCCTCAGTGATGACGATCTGCATCGGAGCCTTCCTTTATTTGAGGAACGCTGCTGATGATGACGGCTCGCGCGGTGCGCTGCTGTGAAGCTAAGAGCTGCTCGACTGAACCGGCGCCGGTGCTTGCTGCGACGGCTGGTAGTACTGCTGCTGCGGCGCCTGCTCGTAGTACTGATCATCGGGCGGGGACTGAATGTCTAGCGCGTCTGTTGCCTTCTCAAGCAGGCTTTTCTCGTCAGATTTCTCTTTCGTGACAGAGGCTTTCGTAGTTGCCCCGCGAGTTGTACCGAGTGCGGGGTCGTTGCCGAGAAACATCTGCACCGCGAGCAGCACGAAGACTGCGCAGAAGAGCGCGCCGACGGCAATCAGCGCGTTGAAAGTCCCTTTGACCCGGTTCGGCTTCACGGAGTGAATCTATCGAACGATGCTGAAGAATCTCTAAGGATCCAAGGCCCTCGTTTACGGGTAAACCTGGTCCCCTGTGGCGCTGTCGGTGACGATGATTGCGACCGACGGGCATGCTTCGGCAGCGGCGAGAATGATGTCGTCGGGGCCAGTCCCAATCACTTCGGCTACGTCGCCGTTAAGCGCGAATACCTGCGGTGCAACTTCGACGCAGTCACCGTGCGCTGCGCATCCAATTTCGTCGATTGTGGGAACGAGGGTCATGCGGCCTCCTTGGCGGGTTGGGTTGAAGAATGCTCCGCGAGCAGCTTGCGCAGTCGCGGCAGTTCACGTGGTCGACCTACGGCAAGTGCGGCGACGGGGATCCCGTTGCGACTCACCACTGCGTGGAAGTCACGTTCGCCAGGCTCGCCTTCGAACACAATCTCGTCATTCGCCGCCGGTTGCCCCAGCCCTTGCAGGCGCACGCCGTGGACGTCGCTCCACCAGCCGGTGAAGGGGACGGGAGCAGGCTCGCGGCCAAGGATCGCGTGGGCTACGGCCTTCCCCTGGTGCGCTGCCAACTCCCAGTGGTCGCCGCCGGCAACATCGCCGGCGCCGTGGACGTCGGGGCGCAGCGTGAGCAGGCCGACCTCATCGGGGAGCCACTCGCTGTTAGGGATCACGCCAATCGCGACCAGCATTTCGTCGAGTTCAACGCGTGAACCGTCGTCGAGCAGAAGCGCTTCGAGTCGGTCGCCGTCGCCGATCATTTCGGTGACGCGGGCGCCAAGCCTCACTTCGACGCCTTCTTCGCGCTGAAGATCAACGAGCCACTGCGCCAGTTCGGGGTGAAGCGCGCGGGCGAGTGGCAGCGATTCGGCTTCGATCAGCGTCACTTCGGCGCCGTGCCCCATCGCTGTTGCCGCAACCTCCTGGCCGATCAGGCCGGCGCCGAGGACCACGAGGCGCTTGCCTGGTTCTAGAACGTTGCGCAGGCGGACGGCGTCGTCAAGGGTGCGGAGCGTGTGGACGTTTTCATACTGGTCGCTGCCGGGGAGCTGGCGCGCGCGGCTGCCGGTTGCGATTACGAGATGCTCGTAGTCGATCATCGACCCGGATGCGAGCATCAGCTTGCGCCGGTCGACGTCAAGGCCGGCTGCGCCGTCGCCGAGCAGCAGCTCAACATCCTGCTCGCCGTGCCAGTCGGCCGGGCGAAGAGCAATCTCATGCAGCTCCTTGGTGCCGGCGAGCAGCGCCTTTGAGAGCGGCGGCCTGTCATAGGGCGCGTGCTCTTCGATGCTGACGATCTTGACCGGGTCGCTGTAGCCGCCCTGGCGCAGCGCTTCGGCGCAGCGCTGTGCGGAGAGGCCTCCTCCGGCGATGACGACTCCGGAGCTCATCGCGGAGCTCCTGCCGATTCCGGCGCCGGCTGCGCGGGTTGCGCGGGGCGGGTACGGCGAGCAGGCTTTGCCTCGCCCGGCATCACGCGACGGAGGAAGAGGAAGACAATTGGAACGCCGGTTGTGAGCAGGATTGCGCGCATCCAGAACTGGGTTGCATCGGTGCCTGCGCCGAGTGTGTGGATTACCGCGAGCGCCCAGACGAGGATCGTTGCGCGGTGAATCGTGCGCCAGCGCCTTGCGCCAAACCAGCGTCGAACGTAGAAGCTGAGGCCAAGGAAGATCGCGCCCCAACCGGCGATGATGCCAAGGCCGGTGTAGAAGGGTCGGTAGCTGATCGTGAACGGGATCGCGATCTGCGTGATCGTGGGGTGGAGGTACGAATCACCCAGCAGCGTGACGCCGTGGATGACAATTGCGATCAG
>CAESAO010000001.1_pt1 | contig 25387 bp, 28 predicted proteins | sample 7263591 | NCBI WGS metagenome assembly CAESAO01 (sample SAMEA6814056, study PRJEB35770) | uncultured Conexibacteraceae bacterium | biome: Freshwater; feature: Freshwater reservoir; material: water | place: Czech Republic | collected 2017-05-23 | depth 30m m | reverse complement strand
TCCATCGCTGAGTCGCCGCCGCCGACAATGATCGTCTCCTTGTCGACAAAGAAGGCGGCGTCGCAGGTCGCGCAGTATGAAACGCCGCGGCCTGAGAGCTCGTCCTCGCCCGGCGCGCCGATCTTCTTGTGTTCGGCGCCCATCGCGAGAATCACAGTGCGGGCCTGATACTGCTGCTCACCAACCCAGACGCGGTGCACTCCGCCGGGCTCGTCGGAGAGTTCAAGCTTGGTTGCCAGATCTGTAATGAAGCGAGTGCCGAAACGCTCGGCCTGGTCGCGCATCGTCTGCATCAGCTCGGGGCCCTGAATGCCGTCCCGGAAACCCGGGTAGTTCTCAACCTCGGTCGTCTGCTGGAGCAAACCGCCCCACTGCCAGCCCTCGATCAAGAGCGGCGAGAGATTGGCGCGCGACGTGTACAAGGCCGCCGTATAGCCAGCCGGACCACTACCCACAATGATTACGTTTTCAATCTCAGCCATGAACTTCTCCACTCAGGTCGCAGGTGACTTTACTTTGTATAGCGTAGCCGATTGGTCGCGCCCTTCCTCTCGCCAGCCCTGAACCGTGCGGCGTAGTTGGAAGTAGGCGATCGCTCCGGGAATTGTTGGTAGCCAGAAGGAGAAGGCGCGGTAGCTAAGAACGGCGACGATCGCCAAGCTCGCGGGTACTCCGAACGCCACGAGGACTCCGATCATTCCGCCCTCGACGCCGCCGATCCCTCCCGGCAGCGGCAAAAGATTGGCGAACATGCCTACGAAGTAGGCCATCACGAGAACGGCAAAGGGCGGTGGATCGCCGAAGGCATGGAACGCGGCCCAGAGCGTGAAGATGTCGAAGTACCACCAGATCACTGCGCCAAAGACAGCCCCGTCGCGCTCGCGCACGATGATCAATGCCTCGCGGACACCGACCGCGACGGTGTCCGGCACCGTCGCCAACCGGGCGATGATCGTTCCTACGCGACCGGAATCCTTCGCCCAGTGCTCGATTCGCCTATCTATCTGCTCCGGCAGCAGCGTGAACGCCAGTGACAGCAGAATCGCCACGCCACCGATGATCGCCGGAACCATCGTCAGCGCAAACACTCTGCTGCCATTGAAGGCCCCGATGTACAAGCCGACGCCGGCAATCAGCAGCGTGAACATGTAGACCGCGTAGAGGATCACGTATTGGGCGATCATCCGGGTGGCGACCGTACGGCCGGGCATTCCCGAGCGACGTAGCGCCCAAGCGGTGAGGATTGCACCGCCGGCGCCGGCGGCAGCGAAAAGCCTCGCCGCCACAAGACCGGCCATCGTTATCTGGTAGCTGACGGCCCAGCTGATTCGCGTGCTGCCTCGCACGAAGACGCCTCGGAAGAGCCAGATGTAGCCGCCGAACGAGATCAGCTCAAAGAGCGCGCAAGCGATCAGCCACTTGGGGTCTCCGTCTTGGATCCGATCCCAGGTCTTGTTGACGCCGGCGATCTGCGGGAGGACGAAGTAGAGGAAGACGACGACCGTAAGGGCAAAGAAGCCGGCAAGTAATGCATGGCGCCGCGAGAGGCGCCGAGTAGGCATCTGCTCGTCGCTGGTGACCTCTGGTACAAGCGCTTCAACCTCTTCCTGAGGCAGCTCCATCAGGCACCCTGGGCCCTGTGTTCAAGGCCTTGAACGGCCCGCGAGAGGGCTTCCGCGAACGGCGCAGCGCTTGGGGCCAAGACGCGAATCCCCTCGACCAGCGCCAACCCTGCAAGCAGATCGATTACATAGTGCTCGCCGAGATACACAAGCGCGAAGCCGAGAGTCCCGGCGTAGACCCAGCCGACAGATCCCTCGGTTCGACCGACGCCAGAGAGGACGTGAGCGGACATCACCGATGTTGCGAAGTGAAGTGAGGGCATGGCGGCCAATGGATTGCCTGCCAGCCCATCGTAAAGCGCGGGCCAGCGACCGCGCCAGAACTGCTCGCCGTAGTCGATCATCATCCGGCGCAGTCCAAGCTTGGTGCGTGCGACGTCGCCGCCAAGGCGGCCCTTCTGCGCCGCGTACCAAGGAGGGGCAGTCGGCACCAGCCAGTAGCCGATCAAGCCGAGGTCGAAGGTTCCATAGATCATCGCCGCAGCGCGCGGGAACTGTTCACGGCGACGCAGGAAGACATATGCGACGGTTGCGTGAGGAACCAGAAACCAGATCCAGTGGGCCCAGACCAGAACCTTCTCGGGCGCGCGGATGTTGCCGGGGTCGGCGAACGCCTGTTGCAGGCGAACGCCTGGGAGTTCGCCAAGCCCAAGCCAGCGATCGACCGTCACCGGGTAATCGACGAATGCCCTGTCTTCCAGCTCCTGAGGGTCGTCTGCCGGCATCTCGTAGGTCGCGAAGTAGGCCCACATCTGGAGAACACAGACGCCGACGTCGCGCTTCTTTGACCTTGGCGCCGCTACGCAAAGTGCGACCGGCGCACTCCACGCCGCTCCGAGGACTGCCGCCTTCGGCAGCTCAACACGGCGTCGCAGAAGCGGAGCGGCGGCGCCTACGGCTACCACTGCCATTGCCGCTATCCGCAGGGCTTTAGAGGTGCGCAAGGTTGGCGGAGTATACGGTTGCGGGATGCAGCTTGGCGGGCAAACAATCGCAGTAACCGGCGCTGGCGGTTTCATTGGCCAGGCGCTCTGCGCGCGGCTCGCGGCCGAAGGCGCGCTGCCGGTCGGAATCGACCGTCGTGATGATGCGAGGGCGCAGGTCGAAGCGACCGGCGCGCGATTTGTCCGCGCCGATGTGCTCGACTCCGGCGCGATCGCCGACGCACTGCAGGATTGCGACGGACTAATCCACACCGCAGCGATAGTCGGCGACTGGGGCTCGATGGAGCAGTTCATCGAGGTCAATGTGCGCGGCAGCTGCTCCGTCTTCGATGCCGCCGAAGCAGCAGGCGTCGGCCGACTCGTTCACCTCTCCTCGGTCGCCAGCTGGGGCTACGAATTCACTGGCGACCTTGAAGAGGATGCTTCTCCGCGCGCGAGCGGCGCGCCCTACGCCGATACCAAGGCGGCTTCGGACTACCTTGCGCTGCGGCGCGGAGCCGCTGTCGTTAGGCCCGGAGATGTCTACGGACCCGGCTCAGTGCCGTGGACGATCCGCCCGATCGAGGCGCTTCGCGCCGGGACATTCGCCCTGCCCGGGAAAGGTGATGCCCTGATGACGCTCGTCTACATCGACGACCTCGTCGACTGCATCCTGCTCGCGCTCACTACCGATACCGCGGCAGGGCAGGCGTACACGGCGTGGGACGGAGAACCGATCACGACGGGCGAGTTCTTCGGGCGCTATGCGCGGATGCTCGGGCAGAAGAAGGTCCGGACCGCGCCGGCGCCACTGATCGAGGGTTTCGCCTTCGCCGCAGAGATCGTCGCGAAGCTGCGCGGCACCGCGCCGACAGTCAGCCGTCAGGCTATTCAGTACGTCTCACGCCAAGCCGTCTACCCGAACGCGCGCGCTCGCGAGCAGCTTGGCTGGAACCCGGCAGTCGACTTTGATGAGGGAATGCGGCGGACGGAGCAGTGGCTCCGGGCCGAAGGGCTTCTGGGCTAGAGCGTCTCGGCGCAAGCCTTTACGAACGCCCCGATGACGGGACTTTCCGAGTCGCCCTCAGGGTGCCACTGGACGCCAAGCACGAATCTACGGTCAGGCATCTCGACCGCTTCAGGCAGACCGTCATCAACCGCCCAGCCTGTCACGTCAAGCCCATCTCCAACCCGGTCAATGCCCTGGTGATGGTGTTGCATACCGGTGTGAACGAGCTCTCCGGTGACAAGAGCGGCAAGCGAGTCGGCGGTCAATCGAATGTCGTGCGCGCTGCCGACGAATGAACCCGGATTGGGGCGGTGGAATGCTGGAAGATTCTGGACCAGAGTTCCCCCGCGGGCGACGTTCAGCAGCTGCATCCCCCGACATACAGCCAGCAGCGGCTTGTCGGCGGCGACCGCGGCGTTGATCAGTGCGATCTCACTGAGGTCACGCTCTATCCGCGAGCCCTCGTGCTCGGGCGCAGCTTCGGCGCCGTAGAGCGCCGCATCGACATCGGGGCCGCCAGTCAACAGGAGACCATCCACCGTTCCGATCAGCTGGTCGGCGACGCCATCCGCGAACGAGGCGTCGGGCGGCAGGACGCAGGCAATGCCTCCGGCCTTCTGAACGGCATCTACGAAGAGCTGCGGGACCAGCGCGGCCTCTATATCCCAGAGACTCCACTTCGCCTGCTCAACGTAGGCGCTGATCGCGATTAAGGGTCTGCGCTCTGCCATCGCCGCAAGGCTAGAGCCAAAGTCCGATCACTGCTGCAACTACATAAGATGCGCCGATGCCCAAGTTTGAGATCGAGACCGAGTTTGAAACCGTCAATCTGCTCCGAGCGGGAGGTGCGGCGAAGATCGAGCTGAACCGTCCCGACTCGCTCAATGCTTGGAACGGTCAGATGAGCAAGGACCTGTTCGCCGCCGTAGAGGCTGTCCGCGACGACGATGACGTCAGGGCTGTCGTGATCGCAGCCACGGGCCGAGCCTTCTGCTCCGGAGCCGACTTGAAAGACGGCGCAGCCGGCGGGCTCACAACCCCCGACGGCAAGCCGGACCTCGAACGAGCGCTCCACGAGAACTACCACCCGGTCATCACCGGCTTGCGCAACCTCCCGAAGCCGGTCATCAGCGCGGTGCAGGGACCCTGTGCGGGTGTAGGACTGTCGCTGGCACTGTGCGCTGATCTCGTCTACGCAACGCCAGACGCCTACTTCCTGCTCGCGTTCGTGAACATCGGACTTGTACCCGACGGTGGTTCGTCGGCGTTCATTCCGGCACGTGTCGGCGCGGCGCGAGCGGCCGAGATGGCGATGCTTGGGGAAAGAGTCGACGCGATCAAGGCGGCGGAGTGGGGACTGATCAACGGCACAGTCGAGCGCGACCTCTTTGACGACTGGATTGACGGACTTGCGGAACGGCTGGCATCGGGCCCGACTCTCTCGTACGCCGGAACAAAGCGGCAGATCAACAGTTGGGTTTACGGCTCGCTGGACGCCCAGCTTGCGCTCGAAGCGTCGATCCAACAGGAGATGGTTGAGAGCGCCGACTTCGCCGAAGGCGTGCTCGCGTTCATCGAAAAACGAGAGACATCCTTCACCGGGCGCTGAGGCGCGACTCCTCCCGTCCGATTCCTTTATAGGATTGGCTTTCCCGTGCGCTTCCCGATGACTCCTCGCCCAGCCAAGAACGGCATCCTCTTCGGGATCGTCGTGACCGCCGCGCTCCTGATCCCTGCCGCGGGTGCGTTCGCTGGCGTGATCGCCCCCGAGTCCGGCGGCGGCACTCCGAACGCCGAAGCGATCCGCTCGCTCTACCTGCTGATCTTCGGACTTGGTTGCGTCGTCTTCTTCGGCGTCGGCGGCCTGATCGTCTGGACCCTGGTTCGCTACCGCGCGAGCACCGGGGCGGTGGCAGAGCAGGTTCGCGGCAACAACCGTCTAGAAGTTGGTTGGACAGTCGGAGCTGCACTACTGCTGGTCCTGATCTCTGTAGTCACTTTCCTCAAGCTCGACCAGATCAAGAACCCGCCAAACTCGAGCGCGAACGGCCTAGCGACACCGCAGAACATCTCCTTCAACACTGGTCCTGCGAAACCATCACTGCCGCCGAACGGCCGCTCGCTCAACATCGACGTCAACGGTCAGCAGTACATCTGGCGCTACACATACGCCGACACCGACACCAACAACCTCAACAACGTTTTCTCTTACGAGCAGATGGTCGTGCCGACGAACACGACGATCAGTCTCAGTATCCGTGCTCAGGATGTTCAGCACTCGTGGTGGATCCCCGAGCTCGGCGGGAAGTTTGACGCCGTTCCGGGATACACCAACTACACGTGGTTCAAGATCACCAAGCCTGGCGTCTATGACGGCCAGTGCGCAGAACTCTGCGGCCGAGGGCATGCGACGATGGTCGCCTCGGTCAAGGCAGTCTCACCGGCAGAGTTCAAGCTCTGGTACGCGGCGCAGAAGGCCGCAATCGTGGCATCCGAGAAAGAGGCTGCCACGGCCCGCAACGCGCTGGTCGCCAAGGACGCAGCGGCGCTCAAGGCCGCACCGAAAGATGCTGCAGCTCCAGCAGCCCCAGTTGCCGCTGTCGACGGCAAGGAGATCTTCGTTGCAGGTGTACCGGCCACAGGCGCACTGGCCTGCGGTTCCTGCCACACGCTGAAGGATGCCGGAACCAACGCTGCCGTCGGACCCTCGCTCGATGCGATTCTGAAGGGTCAGAGCGCAGCGATGATCAAGGCGTCGATCCTCAACCCGAACGCGATCCTCTCAAAGGGCTTCGCAGCGAACATCATGCCGGCCAACTACGGAACCTCGCTTACCAAGGCGCAACTTGACGCTCTCGTGAAATACGTCGATCAAGCCGTAAACGGAAAGTGATCAGCAGATGACAACGACCAGCGCCGCCCCGACGACACAAGGAATCCCTGAACTGGTTGCCAGCTCCGCGGCGCCCCGGCCAACTGGCTGGCTCTCGTGGCTGATGAGCACCGACCACAAGCGGATCGGGATCATGTACATCGTCGCCTCCTGGATGTTCCTCGTGATCGGCGGCGTCGAAGCGCTACTGATTCGCCTCCAACTCGCGGTACCGGACAACACGCTGCTCTCGCCGCAGACCTATAACGCGCTCTTCACGATGCACGGCACGACGATGGTCTTCCTCTTCCTGATGCCAATGATCGCCGGCATCGCCAACTACACCGTGCCGCTAATGATCGGCGCCCGCGACATGGCTTTCCCGAAGCTCAACGCGCTCGGACTCTGGCTCTTCATCGCCGGTGGCCTTGTCTTCTACGGCTCGCTGCTCTTCAGCCCGGCTGAGTGTGGATGGACCTGTTACGCACCTCTCTCCGAAACCGCCTTCTCGCCATCGAACGGCGTCGACTCTTGGATCTTCCTCGTGCACCTCGTCGGCGTCTCGTCATTCGTCGGCGCACTCAACATCTTCGTAACCGTCACCAACATGCGCGCCCCAGGGATGAGCTGGGGCCGTGTCCCGCTATTCGTCTGGACGATGCTGACGCAGGCAATCCTGCTGATCATTTCGATCCCGGTAATCGCCGGTGCAGTGACGCTGCTGCTTACCGACCGCCACTTCGGAACCCACTTCTACGACCCGTCAAACGGCGGTTCACCGCTGCTCTGGCAGCACCTGTTCTGGTTCTTCGGCCACCCCGAGGTCTACATCCTCGTCCTGCCGGGCTTCGGAGTCATCTCCGAGATCCTCCCGGTCTTCTCGCGCAAGCCGATCTTTGGCTACAAGGCAATCGTCGCCGCCACTCTGGGCATCGCCGTGATCGGCACGCTGGTCTGGGCGCACCACATGTTCACAGTGCCACTGCCGTTCTTCCTGATGATCTTCTTCATGCTCGGCACCTACTTGGTTGCGATCCCAACCGGAGTCAAGATCTTCAACTGGGTCTTCACGATGTGGCGCGGAGCAATCGAATTCCCGGTCGCGATGCTTTACGCGATCGGCTTCCTTGCGACCTTCCTGCTCGGAGGGATCACGGGCATCTTCCTGGCGACGTTCCCGGTCGACTGGCAGCTGCACGACACCTACTTCGTCGTCGCGCACTTCCACTACACGATCGTCGGCGGTGCAGTCTTCGCGATGATGGCCGGGCTCTACTACTGGTTCCCGAAGATGACGGGCCGGATGATGAACGAGAAGCTCGGCAAGGTCAGCTTCGCGCTGACGCTCGGCGGCTTCTGGATCACCTTCCTGATTCAGCACTCAGCCGGCCTCAGCGGCATGCCGCGGCGCGTCTATGAGTACGCCGACGTCAACAACCTTGGGCTCTACAACATGATCTCGACGATCGGCTCGTTCATCCTCGCACTCGGCGTGCTCCTGACAATCATCAACATCCTCCAGAGCCTCAAGAACGGCGCGAAGGCCGGTCCCGACCCATGGCGCGGGAACACACTCGAGTGGTTCACCCCGTCACCGCCGCCTGTCAACAACTTCGACGTCGTTCCGCGCGTCCGCTCTGTTGAGCCGATGCAGGACATTCGCCGCCAGATTGAACGTCAGGATCGCGTAGGCGAAGAAGCCGGCGTAGGCGCCGGGAGTTAGAGAGTTCCGCGATGGCCCAAGTAGTCACAGGACCAGGCGCAGCTGCGGCAATCGCTCCCTCTGTTGCGCGGCAACGCGTCAACGATTACGTCGCGCTGACTAAACCAAAGGTCCAAAGCCTGCTGCTCTTTACGACGCTAGCCGCGATGCTGATCGCGGGGCGTCCGTCGATCGCGCTGATCATCGCGACGCTGATCGGCGGGGCAATGTCGGCCGGCGGCTCGGGAGCGATCAACCACTGGTACGACCGTGACGTTGACCTTCTAATGGAGAGGACGGCCGACAGACCCGTTGCCTCAGGCCGCATATCGCCCCGCGCCGCCCTCACCTTCGGCCTTCTCCTGGGCGCCACCTCGCTGGTCTGGCTCACACTGCTGGTCAACCCGCTCGCTGCAGCACTCTCGTTCGCTGGTTTCCTCGGCTATGCAGTCGGTTACACGATGCTGCTAAAGCGAAACACTTGGCAGAACATCATCTGGGGTGGAGCTGCCGGCGCCGTCCCGCCCCTAGTCGGCTGGGCCGCAGTAACCGGATCGCTCAGTGGCCTCGCGATCTTCCTCTTCTTCATCGTCTTCTTCTGGACTCCCCCACACTTCTGGGCGCTCAGCCTTCTGATGAAGGATGACTACGCAGCGGCCGGGATCCCGATGCTCCCTGTCGTCCGAGGCGAGGACGAAACGCGGCGGCAGATCCTGCTCTACTCGGTTCTCCTGTATGCCGTCTCGCAGCTCCCGTTCTGTGCTGGCGGACTCGGCGTCCCCTACCTGATCGTCTCGCTCGGACTGGGCCTGACGCTGATCGTGATGGCCTGGCAGTTGAGGCGCCGGGCGGACCGCGCCTCGGCACTCCGTCTCTATCTCTTCTCACTTCTCTACCTGGCCGTGCTGTTCGCAGCGATGGTCGCCGACGTCTGGCTGTAAGCTTCACTACGTAACCATGGACAAGAACCTCGCCCGCAAGAACAACCGCGCCGGACTGCTGATCACAGCGGTCGGTTTCGTGATGTTCGGCCTCTCCTTCGTCGCTGCCGCGCTCTACGTCTCATGACCGAACAGGAACAGAGCGCCGAACCAGCCGGAGAGAAGATCCGCCTGCCTGGTGACAGCCTTCAGCCGGTCCTTGTTGCCGTCGGGCTCTCGCTGCTTTTGATCGGCGTCCTTGGCCTCTGGCCTCTAAGCGTGATCGGCGTGCTGATCATGGGCGCTGCGATCTACGGCTGGGTCCGCGACGCGGTTCGCGAGCACCGCGAACTGCCCAGCGGTAACGACCACTAGCCCTCGCGGGTCTTTGAGGCCGGCCCCGTAGCCGAACTGGCCGAGGCGATCTCGACGTAGCAGCGCACAAGGTCGCGCATCGACAGCATCCCGCGAAGCTCCGCGCCATCGACGACGACAAGGTGGCGGAAGCCGTGATGAACCATCACTTCCGCGGCCTCATCGAGCGACCAGTCCGGTGCTGCAAAGATCACATCGCTGGCCATGTGCGTGGCCACGAGCTCCTCGTCAGGCGATTCGCCTGCTCCGAGCGAGAGCATGATGTCGCGCTCAGTGATGATCCCCGGCCCCTGCCGCTCAGGGTCGTGGACTACGGCGGAACCGATATGCCGCGAGGCCATCAATGTCGCGACCTCGCGCAAAGTGTGGCCGGGGCCAACCGTCAGAACCGACTCGCTCATCGCTTCGCTGACCTTCATCGTCATGGCTAAACCTCCACTTTCGACGCTCATTCGACCATAACGCCTATAGAACGACCTGTCTACAGCGAGATGCCGTCATCTCAGAGCCGCTCGTAGCCGTATCCATTTCACGATGCAGAGGCCAACAACAATCTCCCTTCGAACAGAGCTCTACAGCGAAGTCAGCTCGATTGTCGAGCTCGAATACGCCAGCGAGCTGACGCTCGACGAGCTTGCCCAGCGCGTTGCCTCCTCTCGTCGCCAACTGCAACGCGCGTTCGCCGAGGTAGGCAACACGACCTTTCGCCAGTACCTGACCCGCGTGCGGATGGACCGAGCTGCGGAGATGCTCATCAGGAGCGACCTCACGGTGCGTGAAATCGCCCACAACGTCGGATACCGTCAGCCCGCGCAGTTCGCCAAGGCGTTCCGGCGCCGCCATGGCGCCGCTCCGTCCGATTACCGGTCTGCGGGACGCTTTTCCGCTTCTTTCGAGAACGTTGACGCGCCAGTCGCGGCAGCGGCATAGCTCGCGCGCCCGGACCACTCTCCGAGAATGATGAGCGGCTGCGCGTCGAACACGCCGACGAGCACGCCTGCAGTCGTCGGCTACCGGTAATCTTCTCGGCCAATGACTGGTCAATCCCATCGGGGCGCGGTAACCGCCAAGAACTGGATCGCGCTGCTCGCGATCATCGTCGTCGCATCGGCGATCGGCATTGCCTTCATGCTCGCGCTGAACTGGTTCCCGGAGCAGGGCTCAAACGTCGCGCCGATGATCGACACCTTCTGGGATGTGCTCGTGATCGTCTCCGTCCCGATCTTCGTTGCCGTCACGACGATGTTGCTGTTCAGCGTCTGGCGCTGGCGTCAGAAGCCGGGCGAAGAGGATCTGGACGGACCACCGATTCACGGAAGCACGAAACTTGAAGTGATCTGGACGATCATTCCGACGATCGTGATCGCCGCGCTCACGACCTACGCCGCGATCCTGCTCGTCGACATTCAGGCGGCCCCAGCGAAGGGAACACGGGTCGTCAACGTCAACGGCGTCCAGTTTGCTTGGGACTTCGAGACAGAGACTCCAGCCGGACCGGTCAAGTCCGGTCGCCTTTACCTGCCGATCAACGAGCCGGTCAAGTTCAATGTTCGCTCGAAGGACGTAATCCACGACTTCTGGGTCCCCGCTTTCCGCCTCAAGGTCGACGCTGTCCCCGGAATCACTACGACCTACAACTTGACGCCTACGAAGCTTGGCACCTTCGACGTCGTCTGCGCCGAACTCTGCGGGCTCGGCCACGCCTACATGAGGCAGACCGTCACCGTTCTGACCGCCGAGCGCTACGCCACCGTGATGGCAGGGCTGGCTCGCGCATCCGGCGCGAAACCACCGGCCGGCGGCGCAGCAGCCGATGTGGCCGGAGAGAAGCTGTTCGTCTCCGGCAACCCCGCAACCGGCGCGACGGCCTGCGGCGCCTGCCATGCGCTGAAGGCCGCTGGGACGACCGCGGCTACTGGGCCAAACCTTGATGAGATGCTCACGAAGGACGACGCGGCCGCGATCATGGAGATGATCGTCGATCCCAACAAGGAGATCGTCCCGGGCTACAGCAAGGGCATCATGCCGGCTAACTACGCGACGACTTTGACGAAGGCAGAGCTCGCCGCTCTGGTCAAATACATTGACCAGAGCGTGCACGGAAAGGGATAACTGATGGCCGCGAAGATCCGACAGCCAGGCTGGTACAGAGCGCTTGCGTTCTCAATCCTTGGCGTCCTCGTCTGCCTCGGCCTCAGCACCGGGCTGCGCGCCGCTTTTTCGGTCGACCCCGTCTACGACGGCACCTCGGTACTCCAGATCTCGCTGCTGATGGTGCCGCTCTTCTTCCTTGGCGGCATCGGTTGCTTCGACTACTGGCTTCGCTGGGCAAGTGGACGGACGGTTGTCGACGACCATGCAGACCACGGCGCGAAGAGCTGGCGTGACTACTTCAAGGTCAACACAGACCACAAAGTAATCGGCATTCAGTACATCTGCGTCTCCTTCTTCTTCATGTTCATCGGCGGCCTGATGGCGATGCTCGTGCGCGCCGAGCTGGCCTCCCCCGGCCGTCAGTTCGTTGACCCGAACACTTACAACGGAGTCTTCTCGATCCACGCAACACTGCTGATCTTCCTGTTCGTGATCCCTGTGTTCGCTGGAATTGCCAACTACGTGCTGCCACTGATGATCGGCGCCCCGGACATGGCCTTCCCGCGCCTGAACGCGCTCTCGTTCTGGATGCTGCCAGTAGCCGGCACGATGATGCTGCTGTCATTCCTCGCTCCGGGAGGCTCCTTCGCTGCCGGCTGGACGGCCTATGCGCCGCTCTCCGTCGATGCACCAATAGGTCAAGCGTTCTTCACGATCGCAGTGCAGTTCGCCGGCGCATCCTCTATAGCCACAGCGCTCAACTTCCTCGTCACGATCATCACGATGCGTGCGCCGGGGATGACTTTCTTCCGGATGCCGTTGCTGGTCTGGGCAAACTTCTCGACCTCACTGCTTGTCGTGATCGCGACTCCATTCATCGCGGCCTCGCAGTTCATGGTGCTGCTCGACCGCGCTCTTGGCTTCAACTTCTTCAACCCTGCCAACGGCGGCGACATCCTGATGTACCAGCACGTCTTCTGGTTCTACTCGCATCCGGCCGTCTACATCATGCTCTTACCGGGCTTTGGCATCATCAGCGAGGTACTCGCGACGCGGGCCCGAAAGCCGGTCTTCGGCTACCGCATGATGGCTTTCTCGTTGCTCGCAATCGTCCTGCTCGGGTTTACCGTTTGGGCCCATCACATGTTCGTCTCGGGAATGTCGGACTGGATCCGAATCCCGATGATGATCACGACAGCGATCATCGCGATTCCAACCGGGATCAAGATCTTCTCGTGGGTCGCGACGCTCTGGCGCGGTGTCATCAAGATGGATACGCCGATGCTTTGGGCCGTCGGCTTCATCTCAATGTTCACGCTCGGCGGGATCTCGGGAGTGATGCTGGCGATGGTCCCGCTCGACATTCACGTGAGCGACACGTACTTCATCGTCGCTCACATCCACTACGTCCTCTTCGGTGGTTCGATGTTCACGATCATGGCCGGAATCTACTTCTGGTTCCCGAAGATGACCGGTCGTATGTACAACGAGCGCCTCGGCAAGATTCACTTCTGGCTGACCTTCGTCTTTTTCAACGTGACGTTCGCGCCGATGCACCTGATCGGGGTCCAGGGAATGCCTCGAAGGGTCTCGGACTACGCAGACCAGTTTGCGACGTGGAACATGATCATCTCGATCTCTTCATTCATCCTCGGCTTCGCATCGCTGATCTTCCTCTACAACATGATCGTGTCCTGGCGTTCGGGCCCGAAGGCCGGCTCCAACCCGTGGAACTCGTTGACGATCGAATGGCAGGTCTCGTCGCCGCCACCGATCTTCAACTTCGACTCGATTCCATCTGTCGTCGGCGGGCCGTACGAGTACGGCGTCCCGGGAGCGGTGCACGCAATTCTCGATCAACCGGCCGAGACTCCCGTTGCCGCGGGTGTCGGCGCGGCAAGTGAGGAGAACTAATGGAGGCCGCTTCGATCCCCACCCCTGCTGCACACGAAGATCACCACCACGGGCCGCCTACTGCCAACCAGAGCTCCCGGGTCAACTCTGAGGTACTCGGAATCCTGCTCTTCATCATCTCCGAGATTATGCTCTTCGGAGCATTCTTTGCCGCCTACTTCTTCATCCGCGTCGTTAACTCCGATGCTTGGCCTCCTGGAGACGGTCTCCCGGTCGCAGTCGCTGCAATCAACGCCGCGATTCTGCTCTCGTCCTCTGTGACGATGCACTGGACCGATGTGTCGGCCAAGCGCGGCAACGACATGGCGATGCGGGTCGGGATCGTTACAACCTTCCTGCTCGGCTGCACCTTCCTCTTCATTCAGATCAACGAATACCTGCACCTTGGCTTCACACCGGAGACAAGCGCATCGGCATCCGTCTTCTTCGGCCTAACCGGCCTTCACGGCGCCCACGTCGTGATCGGCCTGCTACTGCTCTGGATGTCGGCGGTACGGATCTTCAAGGGCAAGGTTGGCCCCAACAATCATCGCGGCCTTGAAGTTCCAGGCATCTACTGGCACTTCGTCGACGCAATGTGGATCGTCGTCTTCACGACGATCTACGTGCTCTAAGCGCTCTCTCTGTGGTCAACGATGGCGAGACCCCGGTCGACGACTCAGATCGGCTCTCGGAGGCTGAGAAAGCGCCTCCGCGGATCCTTGAGCCGGTGCGCACCGAGTCCGGTGCCTTCAAGGCCCTCGCTTGGGTGGTCGGCGGCTGCCTGCTGGTGATCGTTGCGGTCGTCGTAGCTCGCGCGCTCTAGCGAACGGTGAGCTTGCCGACCATGCCTGCCTGGCGGTGGCCAGGGACTGCGCAGAAGTAAACGAACGTGCCGGCTTTCAGTGTGCCCTTAGCCTTCGCGACACCGTTCTTGATGACTGGTGTCTCGATCCCGGCGTTCTCGATCACGATGTTGTGGGGGACGCCCGACTCGTTCGGCATCTCCAATTCGACCGGGCCAGGCGTTGCGGTCGCAGTTGTTTCGACGTAAAGCAGCTGCCCATTCGGATCGGCCGAGATCGAGAGAACGCCGTTCTTCTCAACCGCTGGCTTGCCGCCACCGGCTGGAGCGACCGCGCTCGCGAGCAGGCCGACGTCCTTACCTGGCTTTGCGGCGACAGTTGAAACGTACGCAGCCACGTCCGAAGCGTCCTGGCCGGTCACAAGATTGGCCGGCATCGGTGCATTCTGGTTCGGGTAAAGGATCTGCCCGTAGACGACCCCGCGAATCCCGTCGTCACCCCAGTTCTCCTGGCGGGCACTGGCGAAGGCCTCATCGAGATTGGGGCCGGTCACTCCCTTGCTGCCGGCGCGAGCCATTGTGTGGCAGGCGCCGCACTTCTGGACGAACAGCTGCTTGCCGTTGACGAGGTTCGCGCTCTGTGCTGGAGACGAATCGTTGGTGCAGCCCGCGACGGCGAGCGTCGCACCGGCGGCGAGAGCCAAGCTGAGCGCGCTGCGCCAGCGACCATTTAGTCGTGCCTCAATCATGAAGCCTGATGTTATCGAGAACAGGGGACCGCAGACTGCTGCTCGGCGCCTAGACGCAAGCCGCGGGAACGGCGCAGCAGGCAACCGCCCCGCTCGCTAGGATTCGCGAATGGATTCAGGACAGCGCTATCGGCTCCGCGAACCCTCATCGGGTCGTGAGGTAGTGATCGAAGCAAAGCCTGACGTCGTCTACCGCGACCAGCAGAACGGTGAGATTCTCGAGGTTGTCGGTGAGTTGCTGCCCTTGGCGCCATCGACCTCCAGACTCCCTTGGGCGGTTGAGAACCTGCGCTTCTGCAACTGCTGCGGGGCGATGGCACAGCGTGATCTCAACGAGTGCCCCACCTGTGGCCGTCGTATGGCGCCTCCCGCCTAAGTAATCGCTACCGTTACTTGCATGCGTTCAATCCTTGTTGCTTCCAGCTGCACGCTCGCAGTCACCTGCGCGCTCGGACTTTCTGCCTGTGGTGGAGACAGTCGCCCGTATGATCAGGTCCCGACGTCAACGCCGGCCCTAGTTCCACCGGCCGATGCCAACGATGTCGCGAGTGGCACAGGCGCCGCGACAACCACAACGCCGACGACGACGACCGATACGACCGGCTCAACCGACACAACAGGGGTCGACACCGGAGGTACCGGTGTTGACACTGGTGGCGGCACGGGCGGCGACACCGGCGGCGGTACGGGTGGCGACACGGGTGGCGACACCGGTGGCGGCGGGACTCCAGCCGATACCGGCGGAATCACCCCTAACTGACGCTAGTTCAGCGCTGAGTTTCAGCCAACCCTGATCTAGCCAACGCTGCTGTGGCTTACGCGTCCGGGACGATCTGGGCGCTGTAGGTAATCCGCGCCGTCGTGTACTTGCAGTAGTAGTCCGAGAACTGCTTGACCGCCAACTGCGAAGTTTGGCCTTGGGTGTCTTCACACTGGCCCTTGCCGCGCGATGCGTTCCAAGCCGTTGAGCTATCGAGGCCGGTCGCCAGTGCAGGAGCCCAAGTCGGGACCGTCAGCGCGATGATCTGGCCCTTCTTGACCCAGATTGAGCGCTGCAGGGCGATCTGGACGGTCCTACCGAAGTATGGCTTCAACTTCACAGATTCGCCCTGACGGCTGACGACTGCGCCATTCTTGGCCTTCGGAGTCTTCTTTGTCTTCTTCGTGACAGAAAGGATTGTCAGCTGGGCGGTCGCCTCGCCACCGAGCTTTGAGTCGAAGAACGCGATCTGCTTCGTTGTCGGCTTGCCGAGCGCGATCGTCCAAGCGACAATCCGTCCGTTGTGCGAGACGACCATTGGCGCCTTGTTCGACCCGCTGCGCGACTGGTAGCCGGTCGTGCGGCTGATCGCGTAGCACGGAGTGCCTGGACAGCCAGGTTTGACCGACGTGTCGAAAGCGCCGACGTCAAGAATGCGCGCCGAAGCGGCGCCGGAACCGATCAGCGCGAGGGCGCAGAACAGTGCGAGCAGAGGAATTAGTCGTTTATGCATACGAACTATCTAAGCGCACCTGCCGCCAAAATGAGCCGGTTCTCCGCCCGAGCCACGCAAATTCCCCATAAGGACGGGCTTTACGCGCCAAACAGCTGCACGATTTCTGACGCTGCAGGAGCCCTATTGCGCGCGTAATAGGGCAGCGCAACGCTCTATCGAGTCAGGGTCCCCCGGCGCGGGAATCCATGGCAGCTGGAGCGGATCGCCGTCGTAGCGCGGAATCACGTGAATGTGAAAGTGAAAGACGGTCTGCCATGCCTCGGGCCGACACGAGTTGAGAAGGTTGACTCCATCGGCGCCAAGTCTGTCGCGAGCCAGCAGCGCAGTCCGCTGTGCTGAGGTAACACAGGCAGCAAGGTCGGCGGTATCGATCTCATACAGATCGGCCGCGTGAACCCGCGGGATCACCAATGCGTGGCCGGCGGTCGCCGGGCTGATGTCCATGAACGTCACGGTCCGCTCGTCCTCGGCAATGATCTGTGCCGGGATCTCTCCGGCGGCGATTGAGCAGAAGAGGCAGTCGGTCATGAGGCAAAGCGTAACCTCTGGGGGTGGCGAAAACTGATCAGAGCGACTTGCAAGCGCTCGCGCGAGATCTGATCTACGAACTCGCGGAATTTGAGCGCCCTTCTGCGTCAGACGGCGAGCGACGCGCCGCAGAGCTGATCGCCTCCCGGCTCGCGGCCGACGGGTGTACCGCCGCAGTCGAACGCGAACAAGCTCACGGGACATATTGGTGGCCGCTCGGGCTGCTGACACTCGCCTCAGGACTCGCCGCTTTGACTCGCTCGCGGCTACTCCGGCTGGCGACCGGTGCATTCAGCGCTGCCGCGTTGGCCGATGACATCAGCGGCGGCAGCCAGTGGTTCCGGCGCGCCGTATTGCCGCGACGCTCAACATGGAACGTGGTCGCCGAAACCGGCGACAGGACGGCAAGCAAGACGATCGTCTTCGTGGCTCACCACGATGCGGCCAACTGGAGCCTTCTATTCGCGCCGCAGATCCCCGAGTTTTTCGGCGACCGCTTCCCGAAGCAGCTTGAACGCTCGAAGACGACGCCGCCAATCATGTTCCCCGTCTTCGCAGGCCCGATGCTGACACTGCTCAGCGGACTCACGGGATCGAAGGTGCTGCGCCGCGCGGCGGCCTTCCTTTCGCTCGGAAGCGCGCTGACTTTTGCGGAAATCGGCTCGCGCTCGGTGGTTCCAGGCGCCAATGACAACCTCAGCGGCGTCGCCGTAATTGCCGGGCTGGCCAACATCCTGCGCCGAGACCCGGTCGATGGAGTGCGAGTTCTGCTCGTCTCGACAGGCTCCGAAGAATCGTTCATGGAGGGGATGCGCGGCTTCGCCAAGAGGCACTTCGGCTCGCTTCCGACCGACTCAACCAGCTTCGTATGCGTTGACAGCGTCGGCTCACCGACATTGATGCAGCTCGAAGGCGAAGGGATGCTGCGCATGGCCGACTACGACGAAGAGTTCAAAAGCCAATTCTCCGACGCTGCGGCCGAACTCGAGATTGAGCTCGTCCGCGGACTCCGCTTCCGAAACGCGACAGACGCGCTGATTTCGCTCCAAGCCGGTTACCCGACGCTGATGCTCGGATCAATCTCGCGCTTCAAGGCGCCGTCCAACTACCACTGGCCAACCGACACGCCGGAGAACGTCGACTACTCAAGCGTCGTTGACGCGACGCTGCTCTGCGAGCGGCTGCTACGCAACGTCGCGGCAGCCGGACGCGACGCCTGAACCTCAGTCCGCTGAGTCGCCACCGTCGTCGTTGATGATTCCGCGCGCGAGCCCAAACGCGTCATCCTCGCTCTCAACGGTGCCGCAGTACTGCGCCTGCGCGATTGCAGCGAGCAGCTCACCGAGTAGCGGTCCGTGCTCGATTCCCAGCTCAGCGGCAAGGCGATCGCCGCGCAGCAGCGGTTCGGGCGGCCCCTGTTCGCGCCAGCGCAGCGCTTCGGTCAGAACAACCAACGCAACCTCCTGGTGAGCTGAAATCGCCTGCTCCGCCTTGCGCCCACGAGTTGCGAGCCGATCGGCGAGCGAAAGCAGCGTTACGTCTACCTCGACCGGCTGGCACGAGGTCATATAGAGGTAGAAGGCCTCCGCGGTAAGGGGCTGCTCGTGCACGAGGAAGCCGAGACGAAGGTGCTCGAGCGTCAGCTTCGAAACGTGAGCCCGCAGGCGCTCGCTCGCCTTCAGGCGCTGGAGGATCGCACCGGCGACTGCAGCTCCCTCAACGGCATGGCCAGGGAAGCCGATCCGCCCATCGTCGAACTCGGCCCGCGTCTGTGGTTTCGCGATGTCGTGCAAGAGGGCACCCCAGCGCAGCGCTGCTGCACGCGAGAGGCTGTCGGCCAGCGGCTCGGCAAGGATGGCGGCCACAGCCGTACCTTCATGGTCGCCAAACAACGCGGTGGGGTCGGATTCGATCTCAATCGCGCGTTCCAGCACCTCGAGCGTGTGCTCGTAGGCATCAAGGTGGTGGTACGCGGTCTGCTCGACCCCTTTGAGCGCGACCAACTCCGGCAGAACGACTGCGCTTGCCCCGACTTCGTCGAGCAGCTCGAAACCGCGCACCGCCTGCGGCGAACAGATGATCAGGTTCAGCTCGGCAAAGATCCGCTCGCCGGCAACAGCGCCGAGCCCGGCGCAGTGCGCCTGAGCCGACTCGAGCGTCGCCGCGTCGATTTCAAAACCCAACTGAACTGCGAACCGTGCGAGCCTTACGACTCGTAGCGGATCGGCCTCAAACGCCTCGATGCTGACCATCCGCAAACTCGACAGCCGAAAGTCTTCAATTCCGCCGGTCGGATCGATCAGCTCTCCGCCTGCCAGCGGCTCGGCGATCGCGTTGATCGTTAAGTCACGAGCGCGGAGGTCGTCTTCTAGAGTCGCTCCCTGCAGCGGCGTACAGTCGATCTGCCAACTCCGGTCTCCGCTGACGACGCGCCAAGCACCGAACTGGTCGGAGAGCGTGAAGATCGCAGCGTCGCGTGCTGCCTTGCGCAGAGCCCGTGCCGCCTCCTCTGCGTCGCCGTCGACAATTAGATCGAGATCAACCGTGTCGGATTGACCGCCGCTTCGGAGCATTCGGTCGCGGATTACACCCCCGACTAGCCAGACCGGCCGGCCGGCGAGCGCTTCACGCGCAATCGCGAGCGGATCCTCCGGGGACTTCATCGATCGCCACCGAGTGCGTCGGCCAAGTAACGGCGCGGCACCCGCGCGCTGAACGAAGTCACGATCTCGTAGTTGATCGTGCCAGCCCGGGTCGCCAGCTCTTCGCTTAGCAACCGGGCATCCCCGTCGGTACCGAGCAGTGTTACCCGGTCGCCGAGCTTGACCCCTCCCCCATCGGCGCCGAGGTCAACCGTTGTGTTGTCCATGCTTACGTTGCCGACGACGGGAAAGCGTCGGCCGGCTATCAGCAGCTCGGCATTGTTGGAGAAGACGCGTTTCCAACCGTCCGCGTAGCCAATTGGGACCGTACCGATGAAGGTGGCCTGCTCAGCGATGAAGCTTCGCCCGTAACCGCTGCTCTCTCCAGCTTCACATTGCTCGATGCAGGCGACATAGGAACTCACTTCCATCGCCGGTTCAAGACCCCGACCGGCGGGATCGCGGCCGAACGGATCGAGGCCGTAACAGGCGACGCCCGGACGTACGAGGTCGAAATGCGACGCGCTGTCCCGCAACAAGGCGGCGCTGTTCGCCGCATGACGGATCAGCCCCGGAGCTGTCGCGGCGACCTCTTCGGTCCAGTCGCTGAAGGCCGCCAGCTGTTGATCAAAGAAACTGTCTCCTAGCTCATCCGCGGTCGCGAAGTGGGTCATCAGACCAACGAGCTCGATCTGCGGGGCTTCGACCGCCTGCTGAGCGAGCCGCGTTGCGAGCTCGCGGTCGCGCGTGCCGAGGCGACCCATCCCAGTGTCGAGTTTGATGTGGACGCGACCTCCCCCGAGCGCCGCTAGCCGTTCGACGAAAAACTCGCTCCAGGCCACAACGTCGGCCTCCGCCGAGAGCGCGAGCTTCAGTTCGTCCTCTGTCAGCGCGCCCATTACGAGGATCGGCGCCTCAATGCCAGCCGAACGCAGTGTCTGCGCCTCGACGGCCGTTGAGACCGCAAGCCACGCCGCTCCGCCGCGCAACGCGGCCGTAGCCGCCTCGGATGAACCGTGACCGTACCCGTCGGCCTTTACAACGGCGCAGAGCAATGCAGTTGGTGCCTGCGCTGCAAGCAGCGCGACGTTGCGTTCAATTGCGCCGACATTGACCGAAACCAGCGCACGCAACGCGATCAACCCACCGACTAGCGATCTTCGAGCAGTGCCTCGAGCACATCGACGCGCGTTACCACGCCAACGAGATGACCCTCGTCATCAACTACCGGCAAGCGGTTGTGGCCGTGCTCTGAGATCAGATGCCCTGCATCATGAGCGTCGGCGTCCGGGCTAACCGTGATCGGCTCGGCGGTCATGATTTCCTCAACGGTGCTGGCGACCGACTTGCGAATCCGTTCCTCCCAGCGCTTGACCGAACCGAGGTAGATCACACCACCCATAATCTGGACGTGCGCCGGTGGGTCAACATCCTCCTGCTCATCGAACATCAGCAGGTCGCTCTCGGTCACGATCCCAACGAGGATGTCGTCTTCATCAACGACTGGAAGGCCAGGAAGTTCATGGTCGTGCATCTGCTGGACAACGGTTTCGACGCTGTCTTCCGGACCCACGCTCTGCGGGTCGGCATCCATGATCTGACTGACTGTTGAGCTCATGGCGAGAATCCTACCGTCAGGTCCACGCGAGAGGCAGAGCGGCAACGACGTCGCTGGCGATCATGCCTTCAATCCCGACCCGCTCTGCCGCGAGATCGGCGGCGCGGGCGTGGAGGCGCACGGCTGCGGCGGCTGCAACGAACGGTTCGGCGCCGCGCGCCAGGAGCGCTCCAACTACGCCGCCGAGGACATCCCCTGTCCCCGCCGTCGCCAATCCCGGGGAGGCTCCCGGACTGACCGCGACGAGGCCGTCAGGGCTGCAGATCAAACTGTCAACGCCCTTCAAGATCACGGTCGCGCCGGCAGCATCGGCGACCTCTCTGACGCACTTCAACCGCCGCTCCTGGACCTTTGCCGAGCTGCAGCCCAGGAGTCGTGCCAGCTCCCCTTCGTGTGGCGTGAGGACGGTCGGATGCTTCCTCTTTCTCAGCTCATCGAGCCTGCCCACAAACGCCCCGAGTCCATCGGCATCGATCACTAGCGGTTGTTGGACCTTTTCAGCAACTTCGCGCGCGAATGCTCGGGCCCCCTTGCTGGCACCAAGGCCGGGGCCGAGCAGGACGACGCCCTCTCGCTCTCTGACGGCAGAGAGCAGATCCTTCGCGCCGTCGCGGCAGTGGTGGCCGTCATCGCCGTCGAGGGCCATCTGCATCACCTCGGGAAGATGGCTCGCGACAACGCGCTGTTCACTGTCCGGAACGCAGGCCGTGACGTAGCCGGCCCCTCCTCGCATCGCCGCAGCTGAAGCCAGCACAGCCGCCCCGGTGAGCCCTCGCGAGCCTGCTGCAACATAGAGGTGGCCACTCGTGAACTTGTTCGAGTGTGCGCCACGCCTTGGCAAGAGCGCGAGCAGCGGATCGTCGATGATCAGACCGACCGACGCCTCTGGGACCGGAGCGCCCGGCGGGATGCCAATGTCGACAACCCGGACCGCGCCAGCGTGGTCGCGGCCCGGGTTGATGTGCAGCCCGGGCTTGTCGGAGTTGAAGGTGACGGTCATCTGCGCGCTCACGGCCTCGCTGACGACCTCGCCGCTGGAGGCGTCGACGCCGCTTGGAACATCAACGGCAACCACAGGATGCCCGCAGCGCGCGATCGCAGCTATTGCCTCGGCAACCGCCCCGCGAGGCTTGCCGCGAAAGCCGGTCCCGAGCAGCGCGTCCACGATCACGGCGCCATCGGCGAGCAGTCCGTCAGCGAACGGTGCCGGAACTTCCCCGGGGAGAAGGTTCAGCTGCGCTCGCGCGTCATCGCTTAGCTGCTCTGGATCTCCCGCTTGAAGAACCCTCACTGCGCGACCAGAGGAGCGAAGTATCCGAGCGGCAGCGTACCCGTCGCCACCGTTGTTCCCCCCGCCACAGACGACGACGATGAGGCCTTCCGGGATGTAGCGATTGACGTAGTCGGCGAGGCCGGAAGCGGCGCTCTCCATCAAGGTCATTCCCGTAATACCAAGCGACTCGATCGCCCAAGAGTCGGCCGCACGCGACCGCTCGGCGTCCGAGAGGGCGATCAGCCAGTCGCTCATGCCGGGCCGCCGGCGACTACTGCCCCAGCCATCGACTTGGAGTGAGTAAGCGAGCAGCCGAGCTGGAGCTTGAGCTGATCGGCTCGTTCAGCCGCCGCTCCTCTGAGGATCAGCCGCGGCGATCCTCCGGCGCGCGACTCGACTTCTATCTCGAGCGGTCGGAAGACTGTGAGCTCGAGTGCTTTCGTCGCTGCCTCCTTGGCACAGAAGCGCGCCGCGAGATGCTGCACCGGCCGAGCCTGAGTCTCCGAATATGCGAGCTCTCCGTCTGTGAACAGCCTCTCTGCCAGCCGCGGGCGCCGCTGCAGCGCGCGCTCCATCCGGTCAATCTCAAGCAGATCAATACCGACGCGGGGAGCTGGGCTCATCGTGCGATTCTATTCGACCGTGACCGTCTTCGCGAGATTGCGCGGCTGATCAACGTTGAGCCCCCGCAGGCGTGCGATTCGGTAGGCGAGTAGCTGCAGCGGGATGACGGCCAGCAGCGGCTGCAGAATCCAGTCGGTTTGAGGGATTGAGATGACCGAGTCGGCCTGCTGATCAATCGTCGTGTTACCTGCGCTCGCGACCGCGATCAAATAGGCGCCTCGCGCTCTGACCTCCTGCATGTTGGAGATCACCTTCTCGAGCACCGGTGAATCGGTCGCCACCGTCACGACCGGTGTCTGCTCACTAAGTAGGGCGATCGGGCCGTGCTTCATCTCGCCGGCCGCATACGCGTCTGTCGAGATGTAAGAAACCTCTTTCAACTTCAGTGCGCCCTCATCGGCTACCGCTACCCCAGCGTGGCGACCCAAGTAAAGGAAGAAGTTCGCCTCCCAGACATGTTCTGCGACGGCCGTAACGACCGGATCGACCGATTCGAGCAACTCCGTGATCAGGCTCGGCATCTGCTTAAGATCGGCGACCAGCGCGATCCTTCTTTCGACCGGCAGGGCATCGTGCAGCTCGGAGAGCCGCAGCGCCAACAGGTACATGACGGCGACCTGACAGACGAACGTCTTCGTTGCAGCGACAGAGACCTCCAGTCCGGCGCGCGTGTAGAGCACGCCGTCGGCGTCGCGCGTGGCCTGTGAGCCCATGATGTTCGTGATCGCCATCACGGTCGCTCCGCGCTCCTTGGCAATCCGCATTGCCGCCAGAGTGTCGGCGGTTTCGCCCGACTGCGTGATCCCGATTACAAGGTCGCCAGGGCCGACAATCGGGTTGCGGTAGCGGTATTCGGAGGCGATCTCGACGTCGACCGGCACTCGCGCGAGCTCCTCAATCGCGTAGCGGCCGATAAGTCCTGCGTGGTAGGAGGTGCCGCAAGCCACAACGATGATCCTCTTCGCGCTACGAAGCTGATCGTCGCTCAGCGCACCGACGTCGTCTAGATCGACGCCGTCTTCGCGAATGGTACGGTCGGCAATCGTCTCCGCGACGGCGTAGGCCTGCTCGTGAATTTCCTTCAGCATGAAGGTCTCGTAGCCGCCCTTCTCGGCAGTCTCTTCATCCCAATCGACGGTCACAACCTCACGCTCGATCGGCACGCCGTCAGGAGTCGAGAAGGTCGCTCCCGTCGGCGTCACAGCGACAATTTCCTCATTCTCGACGTACTGGACGCGTCTCGTCTGAGCGAGAAAGGCGGGGACCGCCGACGCGAGGAACATCTCGCCGTCTCCAACTCCAATGATCAGCGGACACTCCTTGCGCGCACCGACCAGCAGTTCCGGCGAATCGACCGCCATCGCGACGAACGCGAAGTGGCCCTCCAGCTCGGCGTACGCGCCGCGCACCGCCTTCTCGAGATCGCCGTCAAGGTGGGTCGCAACCAGGTGCGCGATCACCTCGGCGTCGGTCTCGGAGCTGAACTCGGCTCCGTCCGCGATAAGTCGTTCGCGCAGTTCCATGTAGTTCTCGACGATGCCGTTGACGACGACGTGGACCTGATCAGCCGTGTCGAAATGCGGATGCGCGTTCTGCTCGTTGACGCGGCCGTGGGTCGCCCAGCGCGTATGTCCGATGCCTATCGTCGCCGCTTCAACGAGTGTGGCCGTGGCGCCGCCAGCGGCCTGCCTGGCCTCGACGGCTGTCTGCAGATGCGCCAAGTTGCCGACAGCGCGAACGGCTTCGATTGAGCCGCCCGACATGACCGAAATGCCGGCCGAGTCGTAGCCGCGGTACTCAAGCTTGGCGAGCCCTGCGAGCAGCAGCTCCTCTGCGGCCCTGGAGCCGACGTAACCAACGATTCCACACATGCTGTGAAGCGTAGCTAGTGGCCTAGATGGCGCGGGTGCCGCGAACCGCGTTGGGGATCAGCCGGCAGCTTCGACGACGGCAACGAGGCGCGCGCAAATCTCTTCGCATCGAGCGTCGTCAGGCGCTTCAACCATCACGCGGACCAGCTCTTCCGTCCCGCTGGCACGGACCAAGACTCGCCCCTGCCCGGTCAGGGCGCTGTTCTCGTCGGCGGCGGGGCCGGCAACGGCGGCGAGCGCGGTGGCCTTGTCTGCGACCTTCACGTTTACGAGCCGCTGAGGCAGCTTCTGCATCGCCGACCGCTCAGCCAAATCTTCTCCCGCGAGCGCCTCCAATGTCAACAGCGCACTGGCTATCCCGTCCCCCGAAC